>ERZ857998.239-NODE-239-length-82533-cov-24.189954_pt1 | contig 82533 bp, 71 predicted proteins | sample MGYA00519954_ERZ857998 | MGnify/ENA primary metagenome ERZ857998 (study PRJEB31778, sample SAMEA3449424) | human gut metagenome | biome: human gut; feature: human-associated habitat; material: faeces | place: United Kingdom | collected 2010/2012 ...
GACGTCAAATCATCATGCCCTTTATGACCTGGGCTACACACGTACTACAATGGCGGTAAACAAAGAGGAGCGAAGTCGTGAGGCAGAGCAAATCTCCAAAAGCCGTCTCAGTTCAGATTGCAGGCTGAAACTCGCCTGCATGAAGTTGGAATTGCTAGTAATCGTGAATCAGCATGTCACGGTGAATACGTTCCCGGGCCTTGTACACACCGCCCGTCAAACCATGAGAGTTGGGAATGCCCGAAGTCTGTTGTCTGACCGCAAGGGGGACGCAGCCGAAGGCAGGCTCGATGATTGGGGTTAAGTCGTAACAAGGTAGCCGTATCGGAAGGTGCGGCTGGATCACCTCCTTTCTAAGGAGACATGAATCATTACTACGGTAGATGATTCAGAAGTCGAGATAGAGAAAAAAGAATCACGACAAAAGAAGAGTAGTAAAACAGAGTCAGGTACAGAAGCTTGTTGTTCGGTTTTCATTGCCCGAGAGGACGATGAAAAGCGAAGAGAAAAAAGAGATCCGAGAAGCGGGAAAAGACCCGGGGACCGAAAGTACAGAGGTACGGGGGTGTAGCTCAGTTGGGAGAGCACCTGCCCTGCAAGCAGGGGGTCAAGGGTTCGAATCCCTTCATCTCCACCAACGTACAGAGAAACGGGCTCATAGCTCAGGTGGTTAGAGCGTGCGCCTGATAAGCGCAAGGTCGGTGGTTCGAATCCACTTGAGCCCACCAAAAACAGTGGGCGATGGAGAGAACAAAGACGGCGCTTATACGAAGTATAAAGGCGCAGTACGTCGGAGAGTGACTCGAATCCACTTGAGCCCACCAATAACGTGGGCGAAGGAGAGAACAAAGACGGCGCTTATACGAAGTATAAAGGCGCAGTACGTCAATTATCAGGTACGGAGATCTTGAAAAGGCCGGTTGTATGACGATATATCTTAATAAGGAATTGTTAAGGTATATCGGCAGACAAACTGCCGAGGGGACAATGACAACAAAATAGGAGAAAGCAAATCGAGCACACGGTATACCGTGAGAGCGGTATACGAAAGCAGAAAAAACAGGATAACAAAAAACTTAGTAAAAACTGAGTAAAGAATATAATGGTTTTTCCGAAGAAGAGTGCGAAGTAATATTGGAAACAATATACTGCAATAAGCAAAAAAATAACCGATTTGCGAAACTCATGCAATAAAGAAGGAAAGAAGTTCAAGCTAAGAAGAGCACAAGGGGAATGCCTTGGCATCAGGAGCCGAAGAAGGACGCGATAAGCTGCGAAAAGCTGCGGGGAGGCGCAAATAGCCTGCGAGCCGCAGATATCCGAATGGGGAAACCCCTCACGGGTAATGCCGTGAGAGCGTTGAATGAATCCATAGTTCAACGTAGGGAACCCGCCGAACTGAAACATCTAAGTAGGCGGAGGAAGAGACATCAACCGAGATTTCGTGAGTAGTGGCGAGCGAAAGCGAAAGAGGCCAAACCGGGGGTAGCAATACGCCCGGGGTACGGACCGGAAAAAGCAAGAGTAAGCGTAGAAGAATGGGATGGGAAGCCCAGCCGAAGAAGGTGAAAGCCCTGTAATCGAAACGCGAGCGAAGCGACCGGAATCCAGAGTACGTGCGGACACGAGAAATCCACACGGAATACGGGGGGACCACCCTCCAAGCCTAAATACTACCTGATGACCGATAGTGGAGCAGTACTGTGAAGGAAAGGTGAAAAGAACCCCGGAAGGGGAGTGAAAGAGAACCTGAAACCTTGTGTTTACAAGCAGACAAAGCACGTTAAAGTGCGATGTTGTACTTTTTGTAGAACGGTCCGGCGAGTTTATGTACGTAGCAAGGTTAAGTTCCTCAGGAACGGAGCCGAAGGGAAACCGAGTGTGAAATGCGCGAGAAGTTACGTGTATAAGACCCGAAACCGGGTGACCTAACCATGTGCAGGATGAAGTTGAGGTAAAACTCAATGGAGGACCGAACCGACCCCCGTTGAAAAGGTGGCGGATGACATGTGGTTAGCGGAGAAATTCCAATCGAACCCGGATATAGCTGGTTCTCCCCGAAATAGCTTTAGGGCTAGCCTTGCGTGAATATTATCGGAGGTAAAGCACTGAATAGATGCGGGGCCGAAAGGCTACCAAGTCTTATCAAACTAAGAATGCCGAATAATAATGCGCGGGAGTCAGACAATGTGAGATAAGTCTCATTGTCAAAAGGGAAACAGCCCAGATCTGCAGCTAAGGTCCCAAATATATGCTAAGTGGAGAAGGATGTGGCGATGCAAAAACAACCAGGATGTTGGCTTAGAAGCAGCCACACATTCAAAGAGTGCGTAACAGCTCACTGGTCGAGTGACGCTGCGCCGAAGATGTAACGGGGCTAAGCATATAACCGAAGCTCAGGCAGTCAATGACTGGGTAGGGGAGCGTTCCATAAGGGGTGAAGCCAAAGCGGAAGCATTGGTGGACATTATGGAAGTGAGAATGCCGGAATGAGTAGCGAGAATTGCGTGAGAATCGTAATGGCCGAAAATCTAAGGTTTCTAGGGGCAGGTTCGTCCGCCCTAGGTAAGCCGGAGCTAAGGCGAGGCCGGAAGGCGTAGCCGATGCACATACGGTAGAAAATCCGTAGCCATCAAAAGCTTTAAGTATAATGACACCGGAAACGAGTCTGACCCGGGCGATGGTAGCCCCGGGCGAAAGGGACTGAAAACAAGTAGGGAAGCAGATAAGGATTCGGGCGAGAAAAGTTATACGGGACAGCATAGATGACCGTACCGCAAACCGACACAGGTAGATGGGAAGAGAATTCTAAGGCCAACGGGAGAAGGGTTGTTAAGGAACTCGGCAAAATTACCCCGTAACTTAGGGAGAAGGGGAGCCACAGCGATGTGGCCGCAGTGAAAAGGCCCAGGCGACTGTTTAGCAAAAACACAGGTCTCTGCAAAACCGAAAGGTGAAGTATAGGGGCTGACGCCTGCCCGGTGCCGGAAGGTCAAGGGGAAGTGTTAGAGCAATCGAAGCACAGAACTTAAGCCCCGGTAAACGGCGGCCGTAACTATAACGGTCCTAAGGTAGCGAAATTCCTTGTCAGGTAAGTTCTGACCCGCACGAATGGCGTAACGATCTGGGCACTGTCTCAACAGCCTGCTCGGTGAAATTGTAGAACTGGTGAAGATGCCAGTTACCCGCGATTAGACGGAAAGACCCCATGGAGCTTTACTGCAGCTTGATATTGGGTTCTGATGATAGATGTACAGGATAGGTGGGAGACTTAGAAACAGAGGCGTCAGCTTCTGCGGAGTCGCCGTTGGGATACCACTCTTTTATTATTGGAATTCTAACCTGTTCCCGTAATCCGGGAAAGGGACACTGTCAGGCAGGCAGTTTGACTGGGGCGGTCGCCTCCAAAAGAGTAACGGAGGCGTTCAAAGGTTGGCTCAGCATGGACGGAAACCATGCATAGAGTGTAAACGCAGAAGCCAGCCTAACTGCGAGAGAGACATTTCGAGCAGTAACGAAAGTTGGAGTTAGTGATCCGGTGGTATGTGAGTGGAAATGCCATCGCTCAACGGATAAAAGCTACCCTGGGGATAACAGGCTGATCTCCCCCAAGCGTTCACAGCGACGGGGAGGTTTGGCACCTCGATGTCGGCTCATCACATCCTGGGGCTGAATTCGGTCCCAAGGGTTCGGCTGTTCGCCGATTAAAGTGGTACGCGAGCTGGGTTCAGAACGTCGTGAGACAGTTCGGTCCCTATCTGTCGTGGGCGCAGGATATTTGAGGAGTGCTGTCCTTAGTACGAGAGGACCGGGATGGACGCACCTCTGGTGCACCAGTTGTCACGCCAGTGGCACAGCTGGGTAGCTATGTGCGGAAGGGATAAACGCTGAAAGCATCTAAGCGTGAAGCCCCCCATGAGATAAGATATCCCACAACGCAAGTTGGTAAGACCCCACAAAGACTATGTGGTTGATAGGTCAGAGATGTAAGTGTCGTGAGGCATTGAGTTGACTGATACTAATAGGTCGAGGGCTTGACCAAAAAGAGAAGGTTCAAACATAGCGAATCTTAGGATAGAGAAACTTGAAGAGTTTTTTCGAATTGCTTAAATAGTTGAGTGTTATTCGGTTTTGAAGGTACGCCTTCATAGGAAGTATATACAGAGTATATGCGTCCGAGATAAAAAGGAAGAGTCGGTGTCAATGACGGTGAGGATCCACCCGTTCCCATTCCGAACACGGTAGTTAAGCTCACAGGTGCTGAAGATACTTGGCTGGAAGCGGCCCGGGAAAATAGGGCGATGCCGACACCTTTCTTTTTCAAAGAGCGATCTTCGGGTCGCTCTTTTGCTTTGCAATTTTTTTACGGTGTTATCTCTGTAATGTTTTGTCCGCAATGCTTTCTGCACTATATGCTTTTAGGCTTTGCGTATATGCGGTCTGATTAGAGTTCGGCAGCAGAGCATTTTTTTGTTTCGCTTAGGGATTGTTATTCCTCTTTTTGTCTCTATGTGCGGCACGCGGTTTTGGAGACCGCTGCTCTACCTGTTTGTAATATTAAAAGAAAAGGATATATGAAAATGAAAAAGGTTATTTCGGCATTTGTTTTGATTTGTGTTCTTGTTTCTGTTCTTTGCGGTTGTTCTCTTCTTTCGGCAAAGAGCGGTTCGGACAAAGAATTTTCGGGCGAGGGACTGACCATTACTCTCACAGACAATTTCAGAACAGCAGAGATTGAGGGATACACACTTTGCTACGATTCTTTTGATGTCGCCGTTTATGCCCTTAAAGAGAACTTTGAAGTGTTTGAAAATGCGGGGCTTGACAATGTTACTCTTGATGATTATAAGGGATATGTGTTGGATGCGAATTCAAAGTATTCACCGAAAGAGGATAACTCTTTTGACGGACTGACCGTATTGCGTTATGAATCATATATTGAAGCGAAAAAAACGAATTTCACATATTTTGTCTCTTTGTATAAGGGTACGGACGCTTTCTGGATAGTTCAGTTTGCGTGCAAATCATCGGAGTATGCCGACTATGAGCAATACTTTGTCAAATGGGCAAGATCTGTAAGAGTGTAGTCATTGCAAAAATCCACCTGCCGTTAAGCAGGTGGATTGATTTTTTATTAAGTCTGTGAAAATCAGCCGTTGATGTTGTAGTTTTCGCAGAGGAGATTTGTTGCTTTAAGCAGTTTGTAGGTATAAATGAACGGACCTACTATTATAAGTGAACCGAGAACGCTCCAAAGCCAATAATCTTTTGCGCCGAAACTGTAATTTATGCCTCTTCTGTTAAGTTAGGCTCCGATTCTGTTGGATATTTTGTGATACCAAACAATATATCCGATACCGAACGTGATGTTTCCGACAAGGAAGCAAAGCAGGCAGTAATGCATTGTTCTTTTTCCGTCATATCTGCTTGCAATGATGTTGATATCATTGCTTACGGAAGACAGAATAACGATTCCGTAGATACCGAAAGTTATCAGTGAAAGCAATATGAATTTGACAAGGCTTTTATTTGTTTTCAACTGTCCTACGGGCGCGGTCGATGTCTGTTGAGTCTGTTCCTGTTGAATCTGGTCGTTCATTTTGTGAACCTCCTGTTTTTTATTACTGTTATTATATCATATAATATACATTGAGTCAATACTTTTTTAACAAAAAAAACCGAATTCTCATATATTTCGGCTTGTTTTTTTGAATTGATAGAATTTCTGCATTCGGCTGAATTTTATATAGTATGTAAAGTCAAATGTCGGTTCATATTTGAATATGTATGGTTTGTTGCGGCTGCGGAATTCATACGAAAATGTAAAATTATTCTGACGAAAAATGTCGTTTTGAATATTGACAAAGGTGTCCGATTATGTTACTATCTATATATAAATATATTTATAGGAGCTAAAAATGGACGAAGTCAGAATAATCGAGATAAAACAGAGCATATTCGAAGACAACGACAAGGACGCGGAGCGTCTGCGCTCGTCTCTTCGTGATAAAGGCGTGTTTCTGCTCAATTTGATGTCAAGCCCGGGAAGCGGCAAGACAACAACGTTGACAAAACTTATTCCGTTGATAAAGGAAAAATATCGTGTCGAGGCAAAAAAAGCGAATTTTACATATTTTGTATCTCTGAAAAAAGCGCGCGATGCTTTCCGGCTCGTTCAGTTTGCCTGCAAATCTTCCGTATACGCCGAGTACGAGCCTTACTTTGTAAAATGGGCAAAGTCCGTTAGAATTTAGACTTAAATGGTTGGTGAATTATATGAAAGTAATTGATGAGAAGTTTAAAGAAGTTTCTCCTTCTGAGACCGTCGCCTTTATTAAAAAATGTCTTTCCGATATAGGGCTTAGAGTTTCTGATAAACTTGTTGATGCAGGGTTAGGACATTGTTATTCCGCGTCGGTTTTTGCCGACGGCGGATATCCTTCGACGAACGGAAAAGGAGTGTCGAAGGAATTTGCCCTCGCCAGCGGATATGCCGAGTTTATGGAGCGTTTGCAGGGCGGACGTTTTGTTTTGACAGGAATGAATTCGGAGAAAACACCGTCTTTGTATCTGCACACCTATGCGCCTGATGCAAAATATATGACGGAAGAAGAAATTCTCGAAAACGGTGAGTGGATGGACGCTATAATTGCGCAGTATCCGGGCGTAACAAGAGAAAAGATTGCAAAGTTATGTTCTCTGTACGGATATACCGATAGCGGAAAAATGCTTGCGCTTCCGTTTTACAGCATATTTGAAAAAAAACATGTCTATCTCCCGATGGGATTCGTTGATAATATGTATACAAATAACGGTTGCTGCGCCGGAAATACCCGTGATGAAGCCTGGGTACACGCTCTTTCCGAGATGATAGAGCGAAATTGCTGTGTTAAAATGGTTTCTTCGGGGGAAGCTTTGCCCGTTATTCCCGACGATATCCTTTCCTGTTTTCCTATTGTTTCCTCTATTCTTGAAAAGATTAAAAAAGTCGGCTACTTTGAGGTTCGGATATTTGATAGTTCTTTCGGTTGCGGATTCCCGGTAATTACAACATGTGTTATAGATAAACGCACGTCAAAGTATCTTGTATGCGTCGGATCGGATCCTGTTCTTGAAATTGCGATCGAAAGAACTCTGACAGAGATTTTTCAGGGAAAGACAGTTGAGTCTTTTGCTTCCACACATTCAGGTCAAATATTGACATCTCCGAAAGATGTTCCTGTTGCAGACAACATCCGGAGTCAATTACAGTCTGGAAATGCGTTATATACCGTCGACTTCTTTTCTGATGAAATCAGCTGCAATAGACATGTCGGACGTTTTGAAGATAACAGTCACTGTTCAAACTCTGAATTGTTGTATAAACTATTAGAGTTCTATCGGAAAAAGGGAAAACCCGTTTATGTAAGAAATTATTCTTTCCTCGGCTTTAATACATATAAGTTCATTGTTCCGGGCTTTTCTGAAACAAGAGGTTTGACTCTTTGCGATCCGATTCAGAAATTCTATTTTCTTCTTCGAACGGCAGAAACAATAAAATACATTGAAAAAGCAGATAACGACCATCTTTCCGATTTTCTTTTGGTTGAGGGTATCGGAGCCGAAACAATAACTAATTCAAACTTTTTCGGACGACTTGCAGGTATTCCGACGGTTGGCGGATTGCATCGTTGGCTTGTTAATATCCATCGGGCATATGCCGCTTTTAGGTTAAATGATATTCCTCGTACTTTGAAATGTCTTGAACGCGCGCATAATGATGTCTTTGATGATGAGATTAAATCATATATCCGAGCGCTTCTTTATTACTTTGATTTTAAACAGAAAAACATTCCGATTGAAAAGATTCTATCTGTCGTCAAAAAGTTCTGCTCGGAAAGCGCATATACGAGATTGGTAAACGGGATTGAAAAAGGCAATGTTTTCGAAGGATTGCTCGTCCGCTGTGACAGACATCACTGCGAAGAGTGCCCTTTGAAGGCATATTGCAGATTGACTGAAAACGAGAAGTTGATTGCAATTGTCGGTAAAGAATATGCAAAATTTACTGATGGTCAAAAATCTTCGATTTTTGATATTTGATTATTGCTCGCTCTTTATGTGTAGCGCATTGTGCTATGCGACTTTTGAAAAACAACAAAATAGTTTTTTTAGGAGCCGAACGGAGAAATGTTCGGCTCCTATTTAAAACTAAATATCCACATCTTTCATTTCGGGGGGGGACGATTATTTCTCCGGTTTCGGTAAATCTTGACCCGTGGCACGGGCAGTCCCAACTGTGCTCTGCCTTGTTCTTTCGCAGTGCGCAGCCGAGGTGAGGACATCTTTTTGTTGTCGGAAACAGCATATCCGCAACCGTTATTCCCATGTTTTCAAACAGTTTTGCACATAACATATTTCTGTCGGGCGCAAAAACGGGAGCATTCACATTCTTTTTGCCTGTTATCATGTCCGCCAATATTTCCGCCGCCGCAACAGATGTTGTCATTCCCCAAAGATTAAAACCCGTGGCGACATATACATTCGGCATCGAGGGGCTGTATCTGCCGATATACGGTATGCCGTCAAGCGTCACGCAGTCCTGATTGGACCAACGGTATTGCTCTTTTGCTTTCGGAAACCAACGCTTTGCGAAGTTTTCAACCGCACGGTACCCGCCGCCTTGTTTTCCCGTTCGGTGGTCGCCGCCTCCTATCAGGAGCAGGTCTTTGTAATTTCTGAAATAAAATCCGTTGCCCGCGTCCTCTGCCGTGCAATTGAAGTTCGGTGCGCCCGAATATGCTATGACATACGAGCGTTTCTGATACATTTTCATAAAATACAGTCCGTAACGGTTGATGAAAGGGAAGTGTGTTGCGACTATGACCTTTTTTGCTTTTACTTTGCCTTTATCCGTGAACGCCGTTGTGCCTTCAAGTTTGCGGACAAATGTGTTCTCATAAATATTTAACCCTGCCGCAACTCCGTTAAGAAAGCGCAAAGGGTGGAACTGCGCCGCGTCTTCGTATTCTATCGCGTCTGCTACCCGAAAAGGCAATTCGGGCGACGTTGTGTATCTCGCTTTTACCCCGAGATATTTCAATGCCAACGCTTCATCTCTCAATCCGTCGTTTCCGCCGACGGAATACATTATCGAGGGCATTTTTTCAAAATCGCATTCGACAGTCTTTGCTTTTTCTTCGATGCGGTGCAATGCACTGATGTTTGCGTTGTAGTATTGCGTTGCCTTTTCAAGTCCGTATTTTTTGATAATATCTTTATATAAAGTATCGTGTTGTGCGGTCAGCACCGCCGTTGTGCCCTTTGTTATGCCGCGTCCTATCTGTTTTGATTCAAGCACAACATTGTCTATGCCGAGTTCCGTCAGTTTTGCCGCGCACATGATTCCCGCGATGCCGCCGCCGATAATGCAAACGTCCGTCGAAATATCTTTTTCAAGCGTTTTATGCCGAAATTGTTCGGCTTCGTCAGTCCATAAATAGTTCATTATGTTTACCTCTTTTCATTCTTTGTATATTGTTGCCGTGGAAAATGCAGCATATTCGCCGAAACATCCGTTAGATATTTTGACACAAATATTTTATATTTTTGTTCACAAGTTCCGTCTTTATTGTTCGCGTATTTCCGTTGACAATTTTTTCACAATAAGATATAATGCAGTTGTAAATAAAATTTTCGGTATGACCGGAGGTAATTTGTTATGGTAAATCGTTTTGTATTGAACGCAGTTTCTTATCACGGCAACGGGGCGATAAAGGAGATTCCGGGAATCGTTTCCGCCAAAGGTTTCAAAAAAGCATTTATTGCGTCTGACCCCGATCTTGTTAAATTCGGAGTTACCAAGAAGGTGACGGACCTGCTTGACGAAGCGGGCATGGCGTATGAGGTTTATTCCGACATAAAACCCAACCCGACCATCGAAAACGTCAAGAGCGGCGTTGCGGCTTACAAAGCGTCGGGTGCGGATTACATGATAACGATAGGCGGCGGCTCGTCGATGGATACGGGCAAGGCTATCGGTATCATTATCAACAACCCCGAATTTGAAGATGTCCGCAGTCTTGAAGGAGTTGCTCCGACCAAGAACAGAACCGTTTTCACAATAGCCGTTCCGACAACTGCGGGAACTGCTGCGGAAGCGACAATCAACTATGTTATAACAGATGTTGAGCGCAAGAGAAAGTTCGTTTGCGTTGACACAAACGATATTCCCGATGTCGCTGTCGTTGACCCCGATATGATGGCTACGATGCCCAAGGGCTTGACCGCTTCGACCGGTATGGACGCCCTGACGCACGCAATAGAGGGTTACACCACAAAAGCGGCATGGGAACTTGCCGATTGCCTGAACCTTGAAGCGATAAGACTTATCGCAAAGAGCCTGCGCGGCGCTGTCAATAATGACAAAGACGGCAGAGAGGGGATGGCTCTCGGACAGTTTGTTACCGGTATGGCATTTTCCAACGTCGGACTCGGTATCGCGCACTCCATGGCGCACACTCTCGGCGCCGTTTACGACACCCCGCACGGTGTTGCCTGCGCAATGATGCTTCCCATAGTTATGGAATATAATGCGGAGACCACCGGTGATAAGTTCAAGTATATCGCCGAGGCTATGGGCGTGGACACCACGGGAATGGATCAGCAGGCTTACAGAAAAGCCGCCGTTGACGCAGTTCGTCAACTTTCCGTAGATGTCGGCATTCCGACCAAACTTTCGGCACTCAAAGAAGAAGATCTTGACTTCCTCGCACAGTCCGCTTATGCAGACGCTTGCCGCCCGGGTAACCCGAAAGAAACAAACGTTGAAGACCTGAAAGAACTTTTCCGCAAGTTGATGTAATTTTTGACATGGTAACCCCCGCACTTCCAAAAAGGAGTGCGGGGATTGTTTTTTTTTGCAGCGGTAAAAAATTAAAACATCTTGAAATCCGACAGAATATCTGATATACTGTATTCAGTCTTGTCGGAGGTATAGATATATGACCGAAATAATCGCACGGAGAGAGTTTTCTCCGTATTATATCATTTTTGATATAGCCTTTTGGGCGGTTTTTGCGGCGTTGCTGTTGTGGAAAAAGAAATACATGACCGTGCTTGTCGGTTTTCTTGCGGGATTGCTGTATATGATTGTCGATTTCGGCATTTTTCATCTTGTATGCAACTCCCGAAGCATTTCCGACGGTTACAGCCTGTTTTGGGTCTTGCTTTGGATGTCGATGAGTTACGGCTTTACAAATTTCGCATGGATATGGCTGTGGATTTCAAAAGACAAGCATCTTTTTGAATGGTCTTTTCTTATCCTGATGTGGTGGTTCGTCTGCCCTCTGCTTACAAAAACCTTTGCTCCCGCAAATGTTGAAAACATAGTGATTCAGCGCACGACGGGCGAATATCACTGTTATATGGCTGCGATTCTTGTCGTGGGTTATCTCGGACTTATAATCTATAATCTGTGGCAGAAAGAACGGGAAAAACGGGTGAATATCCCGTGGCTTCTTGCAATCGGAGTGCTTGTCCAGTTCGGTTGGGAAGCGGGCCTTCTTATCGGCGGCATACGCTCCGCAGGCTTTGCTCTCTCCGAAAAATTCGCGCCGCTTATCGTCAACTCTCTTCTTGAAACAAATCTCGGAATGCCCTATATATTCTTGATATTTATTGCGTATACAAGCTGTTTTACGGAACAGATGAAACGACGTTCCGCGCCGCTGTCATTGACCGAGCGCATAAGGGAAAATAACAGGGAAAGGGTAACAAAAAAGGTATCGTAACCTTTTTGACTGTTTTTTTACACTGTCGAAACACCGTATGAGGCTGTGCCTGCCGTGATTTAATTGTTTTGCAGAAATTTCAAAAACCTTTTTCGGCGGGGTATTACAAAAATGATAACATATATTATATCGTAAAAAGCAAGTTCACAACTTGCTTTTTTTGCGTTTATTCTGCGGAAAAATCAATGTTTGAATATTTGTTCTCCGTAATGTGTATTTGTCTTGCAAACAGTACGGAAATGTGACGAAAATTTCGACGTTTGTAACGTTATATTTTCGATTATATAACAGGTATGCAACATTCGCCTTTGTGTTTTTGAAAAAAGTATGATATAATACAATCAGAAAAAAAATTCCGACTATAAACAGGAATATCAAAACGGAGGCAATTGAAATGGCAAGATTTACATTACCCAGAGACGTCTATCACGGCAAAGATGCTTTGGAGGCGCTTAAAACATTTGAAGGCAAACGCGCTATTGTATGCACAGGCGGCGGAAGTATGAAACGCTTCGGCTTCCTTGACAAAGTCGTTTCTTATTTGAAAGAAGCGGGTATGGAAGTTCAACTTTTTGAAGGTATCGAACCCGACCCGTCCGTAGAAACCGTTATGCGCGGCGCAGAGACTATGGAAAAATTCCAGCCCGACTGGATCGTTGCTATCGGCGGCGGTTCTCCGATAGATGCCGCAAAAGCGATGTGGATAAAATACGAGTATCCCGAACTTACATTTGAAGATATGTGCAAGGTGTTCGGTATTCCCAAACTTCGCCGCAAGGCTCATTTCTGCGCTATTTCTTCGACTTCCGGCACGGCTACCGAAGTTACCGCATTCTCTATCATAACCGATTACCACAAGGGTATCAAATATCCCATTGCGGACTTTGAGATCACTCCCGATGTGGCTATTGTTGACCCCGAACTTGCGCACACTATGCCGCAGAAACTCGTTGCTCACACCGGTATGGACGCTATGACTCACGCTATCGAAGCATACGTTTCCACCGCAAACTGCGATTATACCGATCCTCTCGCGATCCATGCGATTGAGATGATCATGAACGACCTTATCCCGTCTTACAACGGCGATATGGACGCCCGTGACCGTATGCACAATGCACAGTGCCTTGCAGGTATGGCATTCTCCAACGCTCTGCTCGGTATCGTTCACTCCATGGCGCACAAGACCGGTGCCGCATTTGCCGACTACGGCGCGCATATCATTCACGGCGCGGCTAACGCGATGTATCTGCCCAAGGTTATCGCATTCAACGCAAAAGACGAAACCGCAAAGAAACGTTACGGTGTTATCGTTGACTATATGGGTATCTGCGACAAGAACGCTTCCGACGATGAAAAGGTTGCGGAACTTATCAAATACCTGCGTCATATGAACGATGAGTTGAATATTCCTCACTGCATCAAGAACTACGGCGCGGACAGCTATCCGACCGAGAACGGCTTCGTTCCCGAGAACGTATTCCTTGAGCGTCTTCCCGAAATCGCAAAGAACGCCATTGCAGACGCCTGCACAGGCTCCAACCCCCGTCAGCCCAGCCAGGAAGAAATGGAAAAACTTCTCAAGTGCTGCTACTACGACACCGAAGTTGATTTCTGATTCGTGTTCAGTAGGGGATGTTAAAAATGCCCGGACCGCAAAAAGGCTGAAAATGTATAATAAGGCAATATAAAAGAGAAGAGTATTCACACTGAACGGCAGTTTTAAACATTTTAAATTGCAAAAAGTGAAAAGTGCCTTTTTGCTATAAGCGAATCTCACCTCTCGACGTACCTATGTACGCCTTCGGGTTCGATTCACTCATTCTGAACATTTTTTCCTATCCCCGGAAGGGCTGTAAAAAAACCTACGTTTTTTTACAGCCCTATGTTTTTGATGAATTCATACAATTTGTTTGTTGAAAAAGCAAGTTAAAAGTGGTATTATTTATACCGAAAACAGCGGCGGTTTAACCGTTGCTGTATTATCCGTGCAATATCGCAATTCTGCCGATTTTGCGGAAAGGAATGCTTTTTATGTATAAAATAGTAACAAAGAAAAGCCTCAATCCCACCGTTACACTTATGGAGATAGAAGCCCCTCTTGTTGCCGCAAAGGCAAAGCCGGGACAGTTTATCATTCTCCGTGTCGATGAGGACGGCGAAAGAATTCCGCTCACCGTTGCGGGTTATGACCGTGCGCGCGGAACGATAAAAATAATTTTTCAGATTGTCGGCGCAACAACCGCAAAACTCAATCATAAAAACGAGGGTGAGTATATTCAGGACTTTGTGGGACCCCTCGGCGTCCCCACAAAAGTTGACGGACTGAAAAAGGTATGTATCGTCGGCGGCGGTGTCGGCTGCGCAATCGCGCTGCCCATAGCGGAAGAGCTTCACGCGGCAGGCTGCGACGTTACCGCAATCATCGGTTTCCGCTCCAAAGACCTTTTGATTCTTGAAGATGAATTTCGCGCGGCATCCGAAAAACTTGTCGTTATGACGGATGACGGTTCATACGGTCGCCAAGGCAATGTCTGCGTTCCTCTGAACGAAATGTTTGAAGCGGGCGAGAAGTTTGACGAAGTTATAACGATAGGTCCCCTTATAATGATGAAATTCGTCGTTGCCGCAACCAAACCGACGGGGATCCCGTGCACGGTTTCCATGAACCCGATAATGATAGACGGAACGGGAATGTGCGGCGGCTGCCGTCTGACGCTTCATCGTGACGGCGAGCGCATTACCAAATTCGCTTGCGTTGACGGTCCCGATTTTAACGGTTATGAAGTTGATTTTGACGAAGCAATGTCCCGCGGCGCAATGTACCGCGATTTTGAACGCCACGCTTATGAAGAGACGTGCAATCTGTTTCGTAAGGAGGTCAAATAATTATGCCTAATATGAGTTTGAAAAAGAACCCGATGCCGTCGCAGGAACCCTCTGTTCGCGCGCACAATTTCGATGAAGTCGCCACGGGTTATTCGGCAGAGACGGCAGTTGACGAAGCGCTTCGCTGCCTCGGCTGCAAAAATATGCCCTGTGTTTCGGGCTGTCCCGTAAATATTCATATTCCCGAATTTATCGCAAAGGTAAAAGACGGAGATTTTGAGGGCGCGTATCAGATAATTCACAAGACCTCTTCGCTTCCCGCAGTTTGCGGCAGAGTATGTCCGCAGGAGACCCAATGCGAAGCCAAATGTGTTCGCGGAATCAAAGGCGAGCCCGTCGGCATAGGCAGACTTGAACGCTTTGTTGCCGATTGGCATAACGCGCACAGCGACGTTACTCCCGAAGTCGCTCCCTCGAACGGACACCGTGTCGCAGTTGTCGGATCCGGTCCTTCCGGTCTTACTTGTGCCGGCGACCTTGCGAAAAAAGGCTATAAAGTAACTGTTTTTGAAGCATTGCATACCGCGGGCGGCGTACTTGTTTACGGTATTCCCGAATTTCGTCTGCCGAAGTCTATCGTCCGCAAAGAGGTCGATAACCTTGTTGCCATGGGCGTTGATGTCGAAACAAACGTCGTCATCGGCAAAACGCTTACCGTTGACGAACTTTTCGAGCAGGGCTTTGAAGCCGTATTTATCGGCTCGGGCGCGGGACTTCCGAACTTTATGGGAATCCCCGGTGAGTCATATAAAGGCGTATACTCCGCCAATGAGTTCTTAACACGTTCCAACCTTATGAAGGCATATCGCGAAGATCCCGACACGCCTATTATGAAAGGCGGCAAAGTAGCCGTTGTCGGCGGCGGTAATGTTGCCATGGACGCGGCTCGTACCGCTCTGCGTCTCGGCGCGGATAAAGTATATATTGTATATCGCCGTTCCATGGAAGAACTCCCCGCGCGTCGCGAAGAGGTGGAACACGCCGAAGAAGAGGGAATTGAGTTCCTGCTTCTGAATAACCCCGTTGAAATTCTCGGCTACGAGAACCCCGACGACCGCCGCGACCCCCGCAACGGCTTCGTAACGGGTATGAAGTGCATCAAGATGCAGCTCGGCGAACCCGATGAGCGCGGACGCCGCCGTCCCATTCCCATAGAGGGCAGCGAGTTCGTTCTCGATGTCGATACCGTTGTCATCTCCATCGGTACATCTCCCAACCCGCTTATCAAGTCCACCACCGCGGGACTTGAAGTCAATAAGCGCGGAGGTATCATCGTTGAAGAAGATACCGGTGCAACGACCAAAGAAGGCGTTTACGCCGGCGGTGACGCCGTAACAGGCGCCGCGACCGTAATCTCCGCCATGGGCGCGGGCAAGACCGCAGCCAAGGCAATCGACGAGTACCTGTCGAACAAATAATTATTTATCAAAACACAACGCAAGGGGCTGAAAAATCAGCCCCTTGCAGTTTTTATATGCACTTTAAATCAATATTTGCATCGTTTTTTGTAAAATTGCCTTGTGTCACAAAATGATTAAGGTTTAGTGTAGCACCGAACCTGAAATATATACATTCCAAACCGTCCTGATTTTTTTAAGATTAAATATTGCCCAAGCAATCAAGCGAAAGCATCTCTTTTGCCATGGTATCACAAAGCGTTTTGTCGATTGATTCGTTAAACATTTCGAAAAACACAGCATGAAAAATCTCGGCAATTTCAATTTCGGTCATGGTATTTCGGATTCGCGCAAAAATCATCTCAACTTCCGAATCGTATTCATCCGTCGGGCAGTGCACCGCAAGCAGCCCCATCGGGTCGGCTTTGTCCACAACAGACTTTACAATATCTTTAGTCATTCGCGTGCCTCCGTTCAAGATGCTTTTTTCTGCCTTCAGTATAGCATAAAACCGCTTGAAAGTCAACTCATTCACAGCGCAAAGTCTGATGCGCAGCGGACAAAAAACAGGCGTAACATCCCTCTCCGCAGCTAAAAACATACGACAAAGTTATGCAACAAATTCCGCAAGCGTCGTTGACATTCGATATGACATCTGTTATAATAATACTGAATATCAACATAAAAACTTTTAGCGAAACTCTTAACAAGGGCAAACCCCTGCCGAAACCATGAACCGCAACTGGCTCGTCTTTCATACCCTCGCCCCGGAAGTGGCAATCGAGGATCTGAAAGAGATTCATGGGCAGAGGAACGGAGAATCATAAATTAGGCGCATAAAACAAAAGCAATATTATCGGAGGACAAAACCATGATTGATACAAAGAAAGAACAGGAACGCGACGAGCTTCACCGCGCGATATGGGCGATCGCGGACGAGCTGCGCGGCGCTGTGGACGGATGGGACTTTAAAAATTATGTCCTCGGTACGATGTTCTATCGTTACATATCTGAAAACCTTGCAAATTACATAAGCGAAGGCGAGATCAAGGCGGGCAATGACGGCTTTGACTATGCCAGAATGTCCGATGCGGAGGCGGAATCGGCGCGGGAGGGCTTGGTGCAGGAAAAGGGCTTTTTCATCCTGCCGAGAGAGCTGTTTTGCAATGTTCTTGCCCGTTGTCAGTCGGACGAAAACCTCAACGAAACGCTGGAGACCGTTTTCCGCCATATCGAGGAATCCGCAAAAGGTACCGATTCCGAGGGGCAGTTTGCAGGGCTGTTTGACGACTTCGACGTCAACAGCAACAAACTGGGCGCAACGGTGGCAAAGCGAAACGAAAAGCTCTGCAAATTGCTCATCGGCGTGGCAGATATGAACCTTGGTGACGTGAAGGATCACGACATTGACGCATTCGGCGATGCTTATGAATATCTGATGACCATGTACGCCTCCAATGCGGGCAAGTCGGGCGGTGAATTTTTCACGCCTGCCGATGTTTCCGAGCTTCTGACACGGCTCGGCACGGTCGGGAAAACCGAAATCAATAAGGTCTATGACCCTGCATGCGGGTCGGGTTCGCTGTTGCTGAAAGCCGAAAAAGTGCTTGGCAAGGATGCCATCCGCAACGGCTTTTACGGGCAGGAGATCAACATCACGACCTATAACCTCTGCCGCATCAATATGTTTCTGCATGACATCGGATTTGATAAATTCGATATTGCCTGCGAGAATACGCTGACCAATCCCGCGCATTGGGACGACGAGCCGTTTGAGCTGATCGTCTCCAACCCGCCGTACTCCATCAAATGGGAGGGCGATGACAACCCGCTGCTCATCAATGATCCGCGCTTTTCTCCTGCGGGCGTGCTGGCACCGAAAGGCAAGGCGGATATGGCGTTTATCATGCACAGCCTTTCGTGGCTCGCGGCAAACGGCACGGCGGCGATTGTCTGCTTCCCCGGTATTCTGTACCGCGGGGGTGCAGAACAGAAAATACGGCGGTATCTTGTGGAAAACAACTTTGTGGACTGCATCATTCAGCTGCCCGCCAACCTCTTTTTCGGCACTTCCATTGCAACCTGCATTCTGGTGATGAAGAAAGGTAAAAGCGATAACAAAACGCTTTTCATTGACGCGTCGAACGAGTGCATCAAGGTCACGAATAACAACAAGCTGACGCCCGAAAACATCAACCGCATCGTAGACACTTACACAAACCGCGCGGAGATCGCGCATTTCTCGCACCTTGCCGCGTTTGAGGAGATCGAAGCAAACGACTTCAACCTTTCGGTTTCCACCTATGTGGAGCAGGAGGACAAGCGGGAGAAGATCGACATTGTCAAACTCAACGCCGAGATTGAGGAGATTGTCAAGCGGGAAAATGTGTTGAGAGAGGAAATCAAGAAAATCATTACTGAGATAGAGGGGTAAAGTATGAGACTGTCAAATGTACTATCTAAGCCCCCAAAGCCCGAATATGTACCCATCGAAAGTTTTTTAACGGGAAAAAAAGGCAATATCGGGCAAAAAGTCGAGATAGAGGTTGGAGATATTGCTCTCAATTATTATTGTGAAAAATGTGAGGATATGCGCACATTTTGCTCGCAAGGGAAATTGAATTGCATTTTTGTCAATAAGAATTTGATAAGCATAGACTGTGTTTTATCGTGTTCGTGTGGGACAACAGCCGAATCGTGGTTTTTGATTGAAAGCGAAAATGATATAACTGACATTAACCCAAAAGTCAGAATTATCAAACGGAGTGACAAACTTTCAGATTGTGTGAAAACGCGAGATAAGCGGTTTGGGGAATTTGATGAACTGCTTAGTAAAGCAGAGGTTGCATATCGTGAGGAACTTGGAGCTGGTGCGATAGTTTACCTTCGTAAAATATTCGAAAAAATTACTCTCCAAACGGCAAATGCTGTTGGAATCGAAACAAAAGGTAGCAACGGAAGAAATATAAACTTTAAAGAGTTACTCAAAAGAGTTGACTCACAATGCCATATTATTCCGGGGGAATATTCAAAAAACGGGTATAAATTGTTCGGGGAATTAAGCAATATAATCCACGGTGATTTTGACGAAATGTTGGGATTAAGTAAGTTCAATCCACTTTACAGGCTTGTGATAGGCATTTTGGAAAATGTGGAGAGAAAGAAAGAGCTAATGTCGGCAATGGATGCTTTAGGATGGGATATTGCGGAGGAAGAAACAAATGATCAAACTTGATGAACTAATAAAAGTATTCTGCCCAAGTGGTGTAGAATACCAAAAGATAGGTAATGCTGTTGAGTATGAGCAGCCTACAAAATACATAGTCACAAGCACAGATTATAATGATTGTGAAGGAACTCCTGTTTTAACTGCTGGTCAAACATTTATCCTTGGATATACAAATGAAAAAGATGGAGTATATGCGGCATCAAAAGAAAAGCCAGTAATTATTTTTGACGATTTTACCGGAGCTTTTAAGTGGGTGGATTTTCCCTTTAAGGTGAAATCCTCTGCTATGAAAATGTTAACCGCAAAAAAGAATGTTGCTATACTAAGATACATATATCATTGCATGGGGCATCTCGATTTTTCGTCGTCAGAGCATAAAAGACTGTGGATAGGTATATATTCGGAATTTCAAATCCCCGTCCCGCCGATTCCGGTGCAGGAGGAAATTGTCCGGATACTGGACAGTTTTACGGAACTCACGGCGGAACTCACGGCGGAACTCACGGCGGAACTCACGGCTATAAAGAAGCAGTATGAGTATTATAGGGATAGGTTATTAACACCCGATATCCAAATTACACAAGAACTGTATATTGGTGATGTGTGCAATGTTTCGGCGGGCGGGGATGCTCCAAAAGAGAACTATTCAAAGGAAAGAACAGAAGAATGCCAGATTCCGATAATTAGCAATGGTGTGGGACAAAATGCAATATACGGATTTACAAACAAGGCAAAAATAACTGTTCCGGCAGTAACAATTGCGGCTCGCGGGACAATCGGCTATGCAGAGTATAGAGACTATCCGTTTTATCCTATCATCCGTTTGCTGACTGTTACGCCCAAAAGCAAGGATTTATTAAATACAAAATATTTGTATTATTGTTTGCAAGGGAGACAGTATAATATTCCTACTGGCGGCATTCCTCAACTAACTGCGCCTGACATAAAGAAAGTCAGGATTTCTATTCCAACGCTCGAAACCCAAAACAAAATTGTCAACGTCCTTGACAACTTCGATTCCATCTGCTCCGACCTGAAAATCGGTCTGCCTGCCGAGATAGAAGCGCGGCGTAAGCAATACGAATACTACCGCGATTTGCTCCTCTCATTTGCGTCCGAAAGTTCACAATTTGTTAACGTAGAGAGAGAGAGAGAGAGAGCAGGAGTCGAGCGGAGCGCTGAAATCAGACTGCTCCAGTTCGTCTTCGGCTTCGCTCGGGTGACGCTTGGGGAGATCGCCACCATTACGCGCGGCGGCAATTTTCAAAAGAAGGATTTCGTGAAAGAGGGCTTTCCTTGCATTCATTACGGGCAAATGTACACGCATTTTGGTGTGTTTGCCGACCAAACCCTGACTTTTGTATCTGCCGATGTTTTTTCAAAATCGAAACAGGCAATGCCGAATGATATTGTAATGGCAGTTACAAGCGAGAATGTCGATGACGTTTGCAAATGTACTGCATGGCTTGGCAAAGAGCCAATTGCCGTAAGCGGTCACACAGCGATTATTCATCATAATCAAAATGCAAAATATCTGTCGTACTTCTTCCATAGCAAAGTATTTTTTGACCAAAAGAAAAAGTTGGCACACGGAACAAAAGTTATTGAAGTGACACCGGATAAACTAAATGGCATTGTGATTATGCTTCCGTCTCTTGAAAAACAAGCCGAAATTGTTTCCGTCCTCGACCGTTTTGACGCGCTTTGCAACGACTTGTCAAGCGGTCTCCCTGCCGAAATCGAAGCCCGCAAAAAACAATATGAGTTTTACCGCGACAAATTACTTTCTTTTTGACCGTTTCAAAATCACCTTAACAAGGAGCTATTATGTCATACTTCAACATCGTTGCCGCGACCACAGAAAATACAGTGGTCACCGAATACAAGCCCGACGCGGTTCGTGCCGACTCTTATCAAAGCGAAGCCGCACTGGAAGCGGAGTTTATCCGCCTTCTGACACAGCAGGGCTATGAGGACAAGCCGATCCATTGCGAGGCGGAGCTGATCTCCAACCTGCGCGCACAGCTCGAAACACTGAACAACTACCGCTTTTCCGATGGCGAATGGGAGCGGTTCTTTTCCGAGTGCATTGCCAATGCCAACGACGGCATTGCGGAAAAGACCCGCAAAATGCAGGAGGACAATGTGCAGGTCCTGCGGCGCGATGACGGAAGTACTAAAAATATCACGCTGATTGACAAAAAGAACATTCACAACAACCGTTTGCAGGTCACCAATCAATACATAGTCACCAAAGACGACGGCGCGAAGCACGACAACCGCTATGACGTGACCGTGCTCGTCAACGGTTTTCCGCTCGTCCACATCGAGTTGAAGCGCCGCGGCGTTTCCATCCGCGAGGCGTTCAATCAGATCGACCGCTACCAGCGCGATTCCTTTTATGCCGGTTCGGGGCTGTTTGAGTATGTGCAGATTTTTGTCATCTCCAACGGCACGAACACGAAATACTATTCCAACAGCACGCGTTTTAATGCTGTCAGGAATGCGCGCGCCGCCTCCGGCAAGAAAGGCAAGACAAGCAACAGCTTTGAATTTACCTCCTATTGGGCGGACGCGAACAATCGCATCATTCCCGACCTCATCGACTTTGCCAAAACCTTTTTCGCCCGCCATACAATTCTCAACATCCTGACGCGCTATTGCGTTTTCACCTCCGAAAATCTGCTTCTCGTCATGCGCCCGTATCAGATTACGGCAACCGAGCGGATTCTCAACCGCATCGAAATTGCAAACAATTATAAAAAGTTCGGCAGCATCGCAGGCGGCGGCTACATCTGGCACACCACAGGAAGCGGCAAAACGCTGACCTCTTTCAAGACCGCACGGCTTGCCTCGGCACTGCCTTATATAGACAAGGTTCTGTTTGTCGTGGATCGCAAAGACCTCGACTATCAGACCATGAAGGAATACGACCGTTTTGAAAAGGGCGCGGCAAACTCCAACACCAGCACGGCGATCCTCAAAAAACAGCTTGAGGACGAGAACTGCCATATCATCATTACGACCATTCAGAAGCTGGCAACCTTTATCAAGAAAAATCCCGGTCACGCGGTCTATCAAAAGCACGTTGTCATCATCTTTGACGAATGCCATCGTTCCCAATTCGGCGATATGCACACGGCGATTGTGAAGAACTTCCGCAAGTACCATCTGTTCGGCTTTACCGGAACGCCGATTTTCTCGGTCAACGCACAAAAGGCGCACACCTCGCAGTTTTTCACGACCGAGCAGACCTTTGGCGACCAACTGCACACCTACACCATTGTGGACGCGATCAACGATCACAATGTCCTGCCGTTCCGCGTGGATTATGTCAAAACAATGGACGTTGACGAGCAGATGGTGGATGAAGATGTTTACGACATCGACCGCGAGCGGGCATATATGGCGCCCAAGCGGATTGAGCTTGTGACCAAGTATATCCTTGACCACTTCGACCAAAAGACCTACCGCGGCGACAAGACCTATATTTACAACACGCTGACCAATATTTCCGAGGTGGCGTCAGCCGCTCGCGGGGCTGTAGAGGAGATCAAGCAAAAGCAACGGCTTTCAGGCTTCAATTCCATGCTGGCGGTCGATTCCGTGTCGATGGCAAAGCTTTATTATAACGAATTCAAGCGGCAGATGTCCGCAGACCCGACCAAAAAGCTGCGCATTGCCACCATTTTCAGCTATACCACCAATGAAGCCGACCCCGACAGCGACCTTTTGGACGAGGAAAACTCGGAGGACACCTCCGCGCTTGACGCGAGCAGCCGCGGTTTTCTCGAAAGCGCCATCCGCGACTATAACGAGTTGTTCCACACCAACTATTCCACCGACGGCGACGGATTTCAGAGTTATTACAAAGACGTTTCCCTGCGTATGAAGAACAAGGAACTTGACCTTTTGATCGTGGTCAATATGTTCCTGACCGGTTTTGACGCAACCACGCTCAACACGCTGTGGGTTGACAAAAACCTACGGATGCACGGACTGATTCAGGCATTCAGCCGCACCAACCGAATTCTGAACAGCATCAAGACCTTTGGCAACATCGTCTGCTTCCGCAATCTGCAAAAGCGGGTGGATTCCGCTATTTCGCTGTTCGGCGACAAAAATGCGGGCGGCATTGTTCTGATGCGCAAGTTTGACGACTATTACCATGGTTATATCGATGCGGCGCATCAGTCCCACCCCGGATATGTGGATATGATAGCGGAGCTGGAAACCGACTTCCCATTGTCCGAGCCGCGTGTGGAAGGAGAACAGAATCAGAAACATTTTATCGCGCTGTTTGGGGCGATCCTTCGGATGCGCAATCTGCTTTCGTCTTTCGATGAGTTTGCGGGGAAAGATCTGCTGTCCGAGCGCGACTTGCAGGATTATCTCGGACGGTATCAGGATCTGCGCGACGAATGGCGCGAGCGGCGGCGTGACGGGCAGAAAGAGGACATCACCGACGATGTGGTGTTTGAAGTCGAGCTGATCCGTCAGATTGAGATCACTATTGATTACATTCTTTTGCTTGTCAAGAAGTATCATGACACGCACGGGACAGACAAAGAGATTCTGATCACGATTCAAAAAGCCGTTGATGCCAGCCCCGAGCTGCGCAGTAAAAAGGCATTGATTGAGACCTTCATTTCCGGCATCAACGACGTGGAAGATGTGCTGACCGAATGGCACGGCTATGTGGCGCAGGAAAAGGAAAAAGAACTGTCCGCCATCATTGCCGACGAAAAGCTGAACGAGAGCGAGACGCGTAAATTTATCGATAACGCCTTCCGCGACGGGGAGATTAAGACGACCGGCACCGATATTGACAAATTGATGCCGCCCACATCCCGCTTCGGCGGCGGAAACCGCGCGGAGAAAAAGCGCGGGATCATAGAAAAACTGAAGGGCTTCTTTGAGCGGTTCTTTGGGATTTGACAATGACCTTTAGGAGGATTGTATGAAAGTTTCAAAGATTCGTCTCATAGCCGGTTTTCGGTTGCTCAAATTCTTTTTTCGCCTACAATATCTTTATCTCGGTGTATGACTTTCTCGAAAGCGTGGAAACAACCCTTGGAAAAAGAAAAATCAGGCTTCGCGCAGGCACTGCGCGAAGCCGTTTATTTTTGGAAAATACCGCGTTCATCGCGCGGTTTTCGGGAACGAAAAAAAATCACTTTGCGACTCAAAGTGATTTTGGTCGGAGTGACAGGGCTCGAACCTGCGGCCTCAACATCCCAAATGTCGCGCGCTACCAACTGCGCCACACCCCGAAAAATATTTATTTTTTTGAAAATGCAATATCGAAATAAGTTTGTAGTGAAAGTTGAGGAACTGTCTTCAATGAGATTTATTCGATATTGTTTATATTATAGCAAAATCGGCGGCAAATGTCAACTGCGGAAAGGCAACAATGTTGATTTAATCCAATTCACATATAAATATCGCATATATTTGTTTGTTATTTAACAATTTATATGATATAATAACTCTGTATGGGAATGGTTTCCGCGATTTCCGAAGCAAGGAATGAGGTAAAAAGCATGAGTGAAAAAAAAGAAATAGTTGCCGCCGTATATTCGGGCGAACGCCCGTTGTTCGGGGAGCATGATCTTATCATAAAAGATACGATATTCGATGTTGGAGAATCCCCACTCAAAGAAAGCAAAAACATTGAACTCTACGGCAGTATGTTCAAGTGGAAGTATCCGCTTTGGTATGCTGAAAACGTTACCGTGGAGGACTCGACATGGTTTGAAATGGGACGGGCGGGCGTTTGGTATACGAATAATATCTCCGTCAAAAACTGCGCGATAGAGGCTCCGAAGAATTTCCGCAGATGCAACGGCGTGACGCTTGAAAACGTGTCTTTCCCCAATGCTGCAGAGACGCTTTGGAACTGTGATAACGTAACTGCTGAGAACATCACCGCAAAAGGCGATTATTTTGCTATGAACAGCAAGAATATGACGATTGACGGTTTGACGCTTTACGGTAACTATTCGTTTGACGGCGTTGAAAACGTTGTTGTTAAGAATTCGAAACTGCTTTCGAAAGACGCGTTCTGGAACAGCAAAAACGTCACGGTTTACGACTCTTTCATTTCGGGCGAATATCTCGGCTGGAATGCCGAAAATCTGACGCTTGTAAACTGTACGATAGAAAGTCTGCAAGGGCTTTGCTATATCGACAAACTTGTTATGAAGGACTGCAAACTGCTTAACACGACATTGGCGTTTGAGTATTCGACTGATATAAATGTGACGGTAAAAGGCAACATAGCCAGCGTGTTCAATCCGTCGTCGGGCAGAATCGAGGCGGACAGGATAGAGGAACTTATCATAGAGAAAGACCGTGTTGACCCGACAAGAACGACTATCGTATGCTCCGACATTGTAAAGACGTCGGACAAAGCCGAAAATTAGGTGGAGAAAATGAAATACGATTTTGATGAAATAATCGACAGAAAATGCACCGATTCGATAAAATGGGACGTGGCGGACGGCGAACTTCCGATGTGGGTCGCCGATATGGATTTCAAAACCGCGCCGTCTGTTTTGAAAGCCATTGAAGATCGCGCCGCTCACGGTATTTTCGGCTACGGAGACGTGACTGACGAATGGTATCGCGCTTACGGCGAATGGTGGAAAACGCGCCATTCGTTTGAGCTGCGAAAGGATTGGCTTATCTTTTGCACGGGTGTTGTTCCCGCAATATCTTCGATAGTACGCAAACTGACCACTCCCGCCGAAAAGGTCGTTATACAAACGCCTGTTTACAATATATTTTTCAACAGTATTCTGAATAACGGCAGACAGGTTTCCGAAAGTCCGCTGCGCTATGAAAACGGCGTATATTCGTGCGATTTTGAAGCACTTGAAGAAAAACTTTCCGACCCGCAGGCATCGCTGATGATTCTTTGCAATCCGCACAATCCCATCGGAAAGATTTGGCACCGCGACGAGCTTGAACGAATAGGGAATCTTTGTAAAAAGTATAATGTTACCGTTGTATCCGACGAGATTCATTGCGACCTGACAGACCCGGGAAAAGAATATATCCCGTTTGCTTCCGTGAACGAGACCTGCCGAGAGATAAGCATGACTTGTATTGCGCCGACAAAAACATTCAATATAGCGGGTATTCAGACGGCGGCGGTCAGCGTTCCCAATCCCGTTCTGCGCCATAAAGTTTGGCGCGGGCTTAATACCGACGAGGTCGCCGAACCGAACGCATTCGCTGTTTGTGCCGCAGTTGCCGCATTTAACGGCGGCGGGGAATGGCTCGACGAGTTGAGAAAATACCTCTTTGAAAACAAAAAGACCGTTCGCGAATTTATTGCAAATCAAATCTCCTCATTGAAAGTCGTTCCGTCGGAAGCGACATATCTTTTGTGGATAGACTGTTCCTCTCTCGGTTGCAACTCACGCGAGTTCGCAAAGTTTCTGCGAAAAGAAACAGGGCTGTTCCTTTCAAACGGAGCGCAGTACGGCAGCGGCGGCGAAAACTTTTTGAGAATGAACGTTGCTTGCCCGAAAAGCCTTGTCCTTGACGGACTTGAAAGACTTAAACGCGGCGTTGACGCATATATGAATAAATAAAGAGGCGACTTTTTATGTGGATAGTTCTTGCGTTTCTTTCCGCGCTGTTCGCAGGACTTACATCCATACTTGCAAAGTGCGGCATACGGAGGACCGATTCGACCGTTGCAACGGCGATACGAACTGTCGTAGTTTTGATAATGGCGTTCTGTATGACGCTTATAGTCGGCTCAACCGGGCAGATAACCTCAATATCTCCGAAATCGTGGATATTCCTCGTCCTTTCGGGAATTGCGACGGGCGGTTCGTGGCTGTGCTATTTCAAAGCGTTGCAGCTCGGAGACGTCAACAAGGTTGTTCCGATAGATAAATCAAGTACGGTTTTAACGATAATTTTTGCCGCGGTTTTTCTGCGTGAACCTGTGTCATGGCTCGGCTGGCTCTGCGTTGTCGGCATCGCAGTCGGAACATATCTGATGATTGAGAAAAAAGCCCGCACAGGCGGTGCAAAGAGCCGCGCTTGGCTTGTTTATGCGGCACTTTCGGCGGTGTTTGCCGCGTTGACTTCCATTCTCGGAAAAATCGGCATCGAAAACGTTGAGTCGAATCTCGGCACAACCGTTCGCACCGCTGTTGTGCTGCTTGCCGCGTGGGGTATGGTTTTGGTTACGAAAAAAGGTTCGCAACTCAAAACGATACCGAAAAAAGAACTCGTTTTTATCTGTCTTTCCGGACTTGCGACGGGTGGATCGTGGCTGTGCTACTACAAAGCGCTTAAAGACGGTCTTGCGTCGATTGTCGTTCCTATCGACAAACTCAGTATTCTTGTTACCGTCGCTTTTTCTTATATGGTTTTCCGCGAAAAACTGACGCTGAAATCCGCAATAGGGCTTCTTTTGATTGTTGCGGGAACGCTCGGTATGGTTTTTGTTTGAAATTAAATATTTGAGTATTCAAAAACGCTTCCCGGCAGGGAAGCGTTTTCGTATATGCTAAGTCTTTTACTCCTCGCGGGCAAGGTCCATTGTCTCATTAAGTTCCCGGGAGAAATTTTCCATTTCGCACGCGAGTTCTTCAAAATATGCCTGACGACCGATAAGATATTGATATTCCGAGCGTTGTATCAACTTGTTCTTTCGCGTGCTTCTTGCCATAATGAGTATGACGGCAAGGCAAATTGCCGCTATGCCGCCGAGCGCAAGCGTCAGAAAGTTCATGAGTTCCGTATACGAAAACCCGGTTTTTCCGAACAGGGTTTTGCCTTCGGGAAATTCATATACAAAAGTCTGTTTGAAATTTTCAAGTTCCGCTTCCGTTTCGAATTTGTTGTATGTCAGAATATCTGTAAATCGGAAAAGATAAACAAGCCCCGCGCAGAAAAGCATAGCGATTATCATAATTATAATCACAGCCTTATGCGAACGCGGTTTTTTTGTCGCGTTTTTTCTGTATTCGCAGTACGAGATATTGTTTTCTGCAAACTTTTGTGCCAAGAACGCATCTTCCGCTTCTTCTTCAAGTTCCTTTTTCTGTTGGTTTTCGGGTATGGACAAATCTCTTGTGTAGAAAAGCCTTGTCAGGTTTCTGTCTTGGTCATATTCGCTGTTTTCAAGTATCCAGCCGAATCGTTCCATTCTTTCTCTTTTGATTTGAACGGCTTCGGCATTTGCAGGGGATTGAAACAATACTTTTTCTTCTTTCATTTTCTTTCCCTCCTCAATTGACTCTTGTCGAATACGACTGTTCGCGTGTACCTTCTTTAATGTAACTGCAATGTTTGCAATATGTCATATAGTCGCTCATCACGGTTCCGTATTCCATATCGTATTCGTCAACCACAACGGTTGCGTATATCGGCTTTGAAGATATTATCTGCGTGCGTCCGTCGGCATATCTGGCTACTGTTCTTTCTTCTCCGACTTTTTTTGTCTGCGTTTTTGTGACGTGTTCCATACCCTCTCTCTTTTTGCCGTATCTTGCAATGTTTTCTGTCACCACGCTGTCAAAACGTCCGCAAACCGGACAAGCCCTTCTTTGAAGTTTCGCGAGGTGCCGTGATGTTGAAAGGTAATAAAAGAATGGATAAAGCGCCGCACATACAAGCGGTTGAACCACACCGAGTTCGTCGGTTGTCATATTGTTAAAATCCTTAATGACAAATATCCACAGCGCGACATTTATGCCGACGCCTATTAAAAGCGACACGGGAATCATAGCGATAACTCTCTTATGATACGGTTCACCTTTGTGCCCTACCTCGCCGCGGTTAGCACTCACAAATTTTTTCAGGTTTTTTTTGGACATTATGCTTGCCGCGATCAAGGTGAACAACAGATAAATCGCGATAGCAATACAGCCTTTTGTTGTGTCTTTCATCGACTTCGGAAGAGTAGTTGCGATAAAAGCCCATGCATAGCCGAGAACCGTGAACATAAGCGCAAAAACGATGATTGCTTCAGTCCATGCTTCGGTCAGTTCAAATCCGACTTTGCGTTTATAGTCGTTGACCTCCCGTTCATTCCATTGCTCGATGTTTTTCAGAAGTCTGTTGGTTAAGCGGGTTTGCGAAGAAAGTTCGTTTGCCATTTTAGACCTCCTGTTTTTCTGATATAATATTTTTTGAATTAAAATGCATAGCTCCTTGAAATAATTATATCATAATTATTAAAAAAAAGCAATACATTTTTATTTGAATGTTTCTGAGGGTATTTTCGTTAGGTCAACGCAAACAAAAAAATCGGAACCGACCATACGGTTCCGATTTTTTATATGAAAAGGTTTTACATCTTCCATTCGGCGGAAACGCGCTGCGCATTCGCCATGCGGCTGTAAATGCCGTCTTCTTTTTCAAGTTCTTTCGGCGAGCCTTGCTGCGCCACGGTGCCGTCCGCAAGCACAACTATCTTATCCGCACCCGCAACGGTACGCATACGGTGCGCGATAACAAGTACGGTCTTGTCTTTTATCAAGCGGGAGAGGGATTCCTGTATGAGCGTTTCGTTTTCGATATCGAGAGATGCCGTAGCTTCATCCAGCAATATTATCGGCGCATCTTTGAGAAAGGCACGCGCAATGGATATTCTCTGACGTTCGCCGCCAGAGAGTTCGCAACCGTTTTCTCCTATCTGCGAGTTCCATTTATCGGGGAGTTTTTCTGCGAATTCATCGCAATGCGCAAGTTTTGCCGCGGCCATAACTTCTTCATCCGTCGCGTTCTGTTTACCTATTCGGATATTTTCAATAACCGTGTTGTTGAAGAGGGTTACATCCTGGAACACGATTGAATAAAGTCCCATCAGCGTTTCGGGGTCGGTTTTCGAAACATCCATACCGCCTACGGTTATTCTGCCTTTGTCTATATCCCAGAAACGTGCCGCAAGGCGGGAAACGGTCGTTTTGCCGCCGCCAGAAGGTCCGATAAGCGCCGTGACTTCTCCCTGTTTTGCGGTGAAAGAAACGTCGCGGAGTACCTGTTCGTTTTTGTTGTAAGAGAAGCCCACATGGTCAAAAACGATGTCGCAGCCGTTATTTGTCAGCGTTTCCGAACCCTCCTGTATCGGGTGTTCGAGAATTTCGTTCATTCTTTCGCATTGAATCTTTGAGGATATTATCGCCGCAAGGTTTTGCAACGACATCGTCATCGGGTCGTAAAGTCTCGAAACAAGAAGCAGGAACATAAAGAACGTCAGCACGTCGAGAGAACCGTTTGCCAAAAGAATGCCGCCTACAAGTGCCACAGTCGCTATCCCGAATTTGAGAATCATCTGTGAGGACGAAACGAAAAGCGCCGTTCCGAGCTCCGATTTTATCGCTCTTTTTTCGACCGCGTTTATCTTTTTGTCAAGTCCCGCAAGATATTCGCCATCGGCATTGTTTGAGCGCAGGTCGCGTATGGATTCGAGACACTCCTGAATGCCGTCCGCGCACGCCATTTTCGCTTTCATAGATTTTCTGCCGAGCGCGTTCTGTATCTTTGCGGAAAAGATAACGACGCAGAAAGATATGGGGAGCACCCAGAGCGCGGCAAGAGCCATTCTCCAATCAAAGAAAAACAAACTGATTGCTATAATTGTTGTCGATATAAGCGAACCGACAAGTTCGGGAATCCAATGCGAAGATGCCGTTTCAAGCGTTGCGCAGTCCGCCATTATCGTGCTTGTAAGGTCTGACAAGTCTTTTTTTCCGAAGAACGAAAGGGGAATCTTTCTCAATTTCTCTGCAAGCGCTATTCTTCTGACGCCGCTTTCCTTGTATGTTGCGAAGTAGTTGGATTTATACTGGAAATACGTCGCTGTGAAAATGAGCGCCAAGCAGGCGATTATTCCGCAGATGTAGAATGTTTTGTTCCCGTTCATCCCTCCGTTTAAGAGATCTCTGATCATAAAGTAAAGCAACGCCACGGGAAACATCAGCACAATGTCGTAAACGGTATTCGCGACAAAGGCTTTTATCATATCGCGTGCGCCTTTTTCGGAAAGCGCGAATTTTTTACGAAGCAATTTAATCATTGCGAACACCTACTTTCCAATTTGCGGAACGGTTGTATTCGTCCCACATTTTAGCATAAAGTCCGTCGGACTTTGTTAAAGTGTCATGTGTTCCGCTTTCCGCGACTTTGCCGTTTTCGAGAACATATATTCTGTCCGCGTTCGTAACGGTTGAAAGTCTGTGCGCTATCATGATGACCGTTTTACCTTTCGACATTGCGGAAAACGCTTCCTGAACCTTTGTTTCGTTGTCGGGGTCGGCAAATGCGGTTGCCTCGTCAAGAATGAGTATCGGAGAGTTTTTCAGCATTACCCGTGCGATGGATATTCGCTGCTGTTCTCCGCCCGAAAGATAAACCCCATTTGCGCCGATAACAGTATCAACGCCGTTCGGAAGTTTTTCTGCTATATCGTCGCATTGTGCGTCATGCAGCGCCTTTAACACTTCTTCTTTTGTCGCGTTCGGCTTCGAGAGCCTTACGTTGTCAAGCACGGACATTTTAAGCAGTTTTGCGTCCTGAAAAACGAAAGAAACGGCCTCCGAAAGTTCTTTTTTCGGAATATCTCGAACATCTTCTCCGCCTATAAGTATTTGTCCTTCGGTGGTGTCCCAAAAACGTGCGATAAGGCTTGCGAGCGTTGTTTTACCTCCTCCCGAGGGACCTACGAGCGCGATATGTTCTCCCGGAGCGACCGTCAGATCTACGCCGTTTATGGCGTTCTCCGTCGCTTTCGCATACTTGAATTTTACTCCCGAGAGTTTTATTGAGTTGTCTTTCGGGTGCTTCTGTGTTTTTGTCTCTTCAAGCGGTTTCATATCCAAAACGGATTCGATTCTTTTCATGGCGTCTGCAACTATCATTTTGTTTTCACTTGAAAACATTATTTTCGTAAGAGTTACCGTGATGACGGGAGTAATGATTACATAAAACAGCAAGTCAACGAAAAAAGAAGTCGTTACGCCCGAAGATGTGAATATCATCGCCGCCGCGATAAGAACCGCAAAAACGGCATTGATTATCGTCGTATAACCCATCATCGGAAGCATCATATCTTTGGTGTAAGATATGACCCATTTTTCGTATTCGTCTATTGAGCCTTTGAATTTTTTGAAAGAAAAGACCGATTGTCCGAATGTTTTGACAACGGGTATTCCGCGCACATATTCAACCGCTTCGTTTGACATATTGTCAAGCGCGTTCTGATACTCTTCCATTTTCTTTTTCATTTTTGAACCCGTCATTGAGGACATTATCAAAAATGCCAGAACCACGGGAACAAGGCTCAAAAGCCCAAGTCTCCAATCAAAGAAAAGAAGCAATGCGATAAGCCCTATGGGCGTTGCCATGGCCCCCGCCGAGTCGGGCAGTTGGTGCGCCAGATACGTTTCCGTTGCGGCGCTTGCTTCGTTGACGGTTTTTCTCATTTTGCCGCTTCCGATACCGTCCATAAATCCGAGCGGAAGCGTTGCGATATGGTGCATTGCGTCTTTGCGTATGTTTGCCTGAACTCTGAACGCCGCAATATGCGAGCACATAAGCGCGCCGATGTAGACGAGCATGGCACCGACGGCAAAGACGACCGCCATAATACCGTTGTGAGTGAGTGTTGTCGCATTTTCGTAATTCGGAGCGACGTCAAGAACTTCTTTTATTATCTTCCAGATATAAATGAACGGGACAAGCGCCAAAAGGGCACTGATGACCGACAGCACCCACGATGCATACGTCAGCCATCTGAAATTGCCCGCATAATCCAAAAGTTTTTGCAAGTCCGATTTCTTTTTCAAATCGGTTACCTCCTTTTTGTTCGGATAGTTCTGAACCACATTGTTTTCGCTGTTATAATAGCACTTTTCGCTTGTCTTTTCCGCTCCGTTCAAACAGAGTTAGGCTCCGTTCGGGCAAAAACAAAGGCTGCAAAAAACTTACGTTCTTTACAGCCTGTTCAGGGATAGGAAAAAATGTTCAGAATGAGCGAATTGAGCCCATGGCTGATGATATTCGAACACTCATCGGTTTTGACGGGCGTATTTTCGCCCTAACTTTCGCAAAAGCCTTGTAAATACGTCGAGTATTTACTGCGGCTTCTTTGTCGTTATGACAAAAATCCGCTCCGTGAAAACTGCACGCACCCGCCACAGAGAAATTTTCGAGGAATTTTTTCTTTTTGAGGTGCAGGCGGGCTGACGCCCGCCAAAACGAAAAGAGAGAAAATAACCGAAAATAGCCTGTGTCGGGCGATAAGAGTCCGGACATCATCAGCCTTGGCGTACAAATAGTACGTCGAGAGGTGAGATTCGCTTATAGCAAAAAGGCTCATTCTCCGTTTTAGGAATAATAAGAAATAAAATAATATTCTGTGCATAAAGACATATCACTTGTAATATCTTATTTTTCGATTTTTTGCCTTTTTGCGGTCTGGGCATTTTTAACATCCCTTTGGAAAATACAAATAAAACTTACGCAAGCGCAGCCCCGAGTGCTTTGCATTCATCCTGTGCCAATTCATCGGGCGCTTCATTGCAGATAACGCTGTCGCACGCAAGCACCGCTCCGTCCGATTTGCATCTGTCTTCCCAAGAACGCATCCATTCGCCGTCGCCCCAGCCGTAAGACCCGAAAAGAGCAATCTTTTTGCCGTTCAATGCGGCTTCGCAAGCGGTGAACATTGGGTCGAATTCCTCTTCTTCAAGCACTTCCGCGCCCATGGCGGGACAACCGAACGCTATCGCGTCATATTCCGCAACTGCCGCAGCGTTGAATTCGCCTGCGGTCAAAATGGAAGCGTCCGCACCTTTTGATTTGACGCCCTCGGCAACCGCCGCAGCCATTGCCTCCGTGTTTCCCGTTCCGCTCCAATAAACTATTGCAACTTTACTCATCTTTTACTACCAACCTTTCATTTTATATCAACCCGCAACGGTCAACCGCTCGATTGATTTACCCTTTGAGAATTGCTCCGCATATACGCGGGAGCATTTTTTGAAATTTGCGAATTTCTTTTTCGCAAGACATTCGTCCCCGTAGACTTTCCAACAGCCGGAGCACTTACAGCACGCGCCGCCGTTTTCTACAAAGCCTTCGACGTCTTCGGGCGGATAACCGAGAAAAAGCCCTATTTCATGCGGAAATTCACCGTTATCTTTGAGACGTTTTATCAGTTTCGTGATACAGCCGCACGGCGTCAAATCTTTATATCCGAATCTCCGCAACAACTGCGCCGCAAGTTCGTTTTGCAGGTCTCGTTCGAGTTTTGACGGACGGTAAAGATAAAGGAGCGCCGAATTTTCGTCTATCCTTACGGGTATCAGTCTTATTCCTTTGTGCGAAAGCGTTCTGTTAAATTCTCGGATATTTGCCCATAAACGTTTTTTGCAAACAAATCTGCAAGGGAATAGGTTCGCCGTTTTCAATCCCGCAAGGGTAGGAGCCCCTTGTTCGATAATCATTTGCTCAAACATACGTTTCCTCCGGAGGAATGGGTGTCAAGAATCCCTTTAAGCGCCGTCATCGAACTTGAATGACAACGCGCGATGACCGTTCCGAGTCCTTTTGTTTCGGAAAGCGCGCTTTTTACCATTTTGTGTGACATCGTGCTTGTGAAAAGCACAAGCAGATCGGGTCTTCCTATTTTGGATTTGAAAGATGTCCCCGTCATTTTTGTCAGAACCTTAACGTCATAATTGTACTGCTCGCAAATATCTTTGTATTGGCGTTCCATTCTTTCGTTTCCGCCTACTATTACGACACTCATTTTTTCATCTCCTTTGAAATTCGGTTAGCGGTCGCTAATCGCGGTTTCTGAAAATCAGCCGCTTATGCGGCAGCTTTCTTTTTACGGTTAGCCATTGCTAACCAACTGCCTTAAAAATAAAACGCCCTCGCGTTTTCTGAATTCAGTATACATTAAAAACCGCCCTCCGTCCGCTCCAATCGGGTTTATATCGGCTCCGAACGGACGGCGGTTTTGTATTTTCTGTTTTTCACATTGCTGCGCTCCGGGCATTTTTATCCCACTATGTGTTTTCTTTCAGCCTGTACTCACTGGGACTGACACCTATAACATCTCGGAACGCTTTTGCAAATTTCGAGCCGTTGTCATAACCGAATCTGTTTGCAATGGCAAGCACTGTCTCATCGGTTGTTTTGAGCAGCCTTTCCGCCGCAAGCATTTTTTGCGTTCTGATATAAGAGTAAACGGAAACTCCGTAGACACGTTTATAACAGGTTTTGAGTTGGGTGGGGGAGACGTGGAATTTTTCCGCAAGTTGTTCTATCGTCAGTCTTTCGCCGAGTTTTGTTGCTATGTAAGCGCACGCTTTTTTCGCAAGCAATACCTGCGATGCAGTACATCTTCTGCTGCTTTCTTCTGTTTCGGTTTCGTCCATCGCGCTCAAAAACAGCAGCAGTTCAAGAACTTTGACTTTGAAATATCCTTTTTTAATATCGTCACGGACAGAGTATAACTCTGAAAAAATATGTTCAAAACATTCCGCGGACCTTGCAACAAAAAAGCCGTTGTCTCCGCAGAATTTGCGGACAAGAGCCGCAGGACTGACGTTTACGTCGTCAAGAAAACATGAAAGACATTCGGGTGCTTTTTCAACGTCTATCATAACGGTGATTCCGTGATAATGTCCCGTGGGAAAGAACGAATCGTGTCCCGCATCTTCCTTGCAACTTACGGACATATCGCCGGGACCGAGATAAAGGAATTCGTTTTTGTTGAACGAACATTCTATTCTGCCTTCACGGCAATGGTTTATCTGCAATATGTTTCCGACGTCGTTTCTTTCCACCACGCAGTTCTGCGTGTGCACGTCGTTGTATATCAGGTCAATTCCGTCAAATACGCGATAAGACGTCATAACAACGTCCCCGTCGCTTTCTTTTATTCTGTAAATAGTTTTGTCGCTGTCGCGTGAAACTATCTCGACACGTTCGCCGTAGATAACTCTTTCGCGCTCCGTTGCCCGATGTCCCGAACTCCTTTCTTTCGAAGGACAGACTTCGCCGGAATTATAAATTTCGTCCATGTTTTTCTCCCCGAAAATATATCGACAGACGGAAAGGAAACGCAGGATATTGCAGTTCGGCAAGCATCGGCAGCTGCCGTCGAAGATCTTGCGTTTCCTGTTCCGCCGTTCGAACAGGTTTAATATCGGATATTACCGATTATCTCGAAAACAGTCCCTTTTTTACATAGGGTTCAGAAGCGACCGAGACAACTTCGTATCCCGTGTCCGTTATCGCTCTTCTGAGCTTCTTTTCATCGAGCGGCATTTCCGAGATGATTTCGCAAACGCCTTTTTTGTGCGAAGAATTGACCTTTTTAACGGAAAATTCTCTTCTTATACAGTCGTTGACGTGTGCTTCACACATTCCGCAAGCCATTCCGTTAATGTTAACCGTTGTTTTGATCATCATAAAACAGCCTCCTTATTATTCTGCGCCTTTGAGCGCTTCGACCATATCTATCTTTTTGTTCTTTCTTGCAACCATCAGGCTGACGAGCAGGGAAACCGCGAATGTCAGCACGGCGCTTGCCGCAATCGAAAGCACGCTTACGCTTATTCTCATCTCATACTCGGACGCCAACTGTGTTACAAGGAAACTCAATGTTCCTATGCCTGCCGGAATACCGACGATAACGCCGATAACGGTTACCCACATATTTTGGCTTATAAGCAGTTTTCCTATCTTTCTGTTACGGAAGCCGACAACTTTCAGCGTTGCCATTTCGCGGTAACGTTCCGTGTAACTCATAACGCCGAGGTTGTAAAGTACCACGATGCCGAGCACCGTTGCGGCAACGATGAGAACCGCTACCATCATATTCATAATTTCGTTGAAAGTGTCAAAAGAGTCTATTATCATCTGCTTTGACTGCACGCTCTTTATCGCGCTTTCCGCTTTTATATCGGCTTTTTCCGTTGACGTATAAATCGAGTCGGCTTTGACGTCAAGTCCTAACTTTTCGGCATACTTCGGGCTGATAACGATATTTTCCGAAACCGAACGGATTATTCCGCTGATTTTGAGCGTGTATTCGTCGTCCGAACCGTAGGGACTAATCGTAACGGTATCGCCTTTTTTCAGATTAAATTCGTCCGAAAGTCTCTTGCATATATACGCGCCGTCGTCGCCTATGTTTTCAAAGTCCTTTGTCTCTGCGGAAGGGAAGCGAACTTTGTTTGTCGTCAGTTCGTATACGTCAAGCGAAATTGCCTTTTCGTCGAGTTGTACGCTGACGGACGCTGACCAGTCGCCGTCATACTTTTTGATGAGTTCCTGTATCTGTTCGTCCGTTGCGTCTTCCGAAACGTAAATTCTTGACGAATAGTTTGTCGCATCGTTGTAATACATATCGAGAAATGCCGTCATGGTGTCTCTCATTCCGAGCGAGCCTACTATGAGCAGTGTACAGCCGATTATACCGATAAGGCTCATCGCCGTTCTCGACTTGTGGCGCATGGTGTCGCGCAGATTCCAACGTGTTCCGAAAGAAAGGCGGTGGAACCATTTTGTTTTCTCTACCAGCAGATTCTTGACCTTTTTCGGCGTATACGGTCTCAATGCGTCTGCGGGTGTACCGTGAAGCATCTGCTTGACCGAAAGGAATCCGATAAGCGTCAGCAGCACGATTATTGCGGCAAGAATTATATAACAGAACCACGGAATACCGAGTTTCCATTCGGGCATATCGAGATATGTTCCCATCGAGCCGTTCGGATTCATCAAAAACCATGCCACGAAATATCCGAGACCTATACCGAGCGCAGAACCGATTATACCTATCATAAACGCATACGAGGTATAATGTCTCAAAATCCTCTTATCCTTGAATCCGAGCGCTTTGAGTGTGCCTATCTGCGTTTTTTCTTTCGCCGTCAGACGGTGCATCGTGGTAACCATCGTCAGCACGGCAATCAGCAAAAACAGAACGGGCATTACGGAACCCATGGTTTTGCCCTCTTCCGCTTCGCCCTGCTGCGCCGCATAAGAGGAGTTCTCGACTTTGGACAGTACAAGAAGCGTCTTGTCAAGCGCAGCGTCTATCTTTTCCGCCATTTCTTTTTTCGAAAGGGAAGATATAATGTTTATCTGCGGATAAAACGCCATCTTTGCCGCTTTTTCGTACATAACGGGGGAGATATATGCAAACCCGTGAGTATTGTAATCGGGCATAAGTTGTGATGAGTCGCGCACGCAAACGAGATATTCGCTTGCTTTTATAAGGCCCTCCACCTTGCCCGAAATTTCTATCGTTTTGTATTTGAACGTTATGTCGTCGCCGAGTTCAAAACCGTTTGCTGCAGCGTATTTGTCCGAAAGCCAAACGCCGTTTTCGCTTTTTGCATCGTATTCTTTGCCCGAAATGAGATAGGGCTTCGAAACGTTTTCGTTTTCGGTAACGGTCAGCGCCACGGTATCTCCGTTTTGACCTTCAACATCCGCGTTGACGCTCAAAAAACGGGAAACGTCGCTTACGCCGTCAATATCTTTGACTTTGTTCAGGTCGTCCTCCGAAAAACCGCTGTCGGAAATTATTCTGAAATCCGCAAAGTTCGTTTTTTCGAAAAAAGAAGAGGTGTTGACATCAATGCTGACCCATTCCATATTGAATCCCACAAAGATTCCGATACCGAGGGCTATCATGATTATCATGGAAATGAACTGGGCTTTGTAAAGTCCCATCGTTCTCCACAATTTACGGAATAACATCATCTCCACCCCTTACCAGTCTATTTCGTCCGCCGATGCGGGGGAAGCCTGCTCTTCACAGGAAACGATTTTCCCGTTCTTTACTCGCAAAACGACATCCGCCATTTTTGCGATGTTTTGGTTGTGTGTAACTATCACTATTGTTTTTCCGTAATCCCTTGCCATTTTGAGAAGCAGTTTCAGCACAAGAACACCTGTTTCGGAGTCAAGCGCACCCGTCGGCTCGTCGCAAAGCAGAATTTTTGGGTTTTTTGCAAGTGCACGCGCTATTGACACCCTCTGCTGTTCACCGCCCGAGAGTTCGGCAGGGAAGTTTTTCAAATGGTCGGAAAGTCCGACTTCTTCAATCATTTTTGTTGCGGAGAGCGCGTTCGGCGCGATCTCTTTTACCAACGCAACGTTTTCGTGAACGGTCAGTGTCGGAACGAGGTTGTAAAACTGAAAAACAAATCCGACTTTTGCCGCTCTGTAATCCGCAAGTTCGTCTTCGGATAGGGTGGATATATCCTGTCCCTCGACATATATTTTTCCGCTTGTCGGGCTGTCAAGTCCGCCGAGAAGATTCAGCAGCGTGCTTTTGCCCGCGCCGCTCGGTCCGAGAACAACAATGAACTTGCCCTCTTCAAGAGACATATTCACTCCGTCAAGCGCTTTCAGCTCGTGGTCTCCGCTCGTGTAAACACGGCTGACATCTTTGAATTCCACAATAGCCATAAAAAATTCTCCTTAATCGCTCATTTCCGATTTACTTATCATATTTTCGAGTCCATCCTGTCCGACTTCCGCCAAAACCGCGCAGGTTGCGGCGTTTGCCGCTTCATTGTTCGGAATGAACTCCGCTATCCGTCTTCTGACGGTCTCATAATACTCTGTGTAAATGTTTGCGAGACGACTGCCTTCTTCCGTGAAAAAAACTTCGCCGTATCTGTCCTTTCGGACAAGGTCAAGTTCTTTCAGCGAATTTATCATCGTATGCACGCTCGGTTTTGAAACCCCGAGTACCTCCGCGATTCGAACGCAGCGTGTTCCGTTTCCGTCCTCGCAGAGTTTTCTTATCGCAATAAGGTATCTGATATTTGAGGCAGTCAGGCTGCCTTTTCGGTTAGCCATTGCTTACCTCCGCCTTAAAAAGCGGGAGACGAAGATTTGCCACCCCCGTCTCCCAAGTGTTTATTTGTGATTTTCTGCGTGTTCGTGGCATTTGCCCGCCATCGGACAATGCCCGCAGTTACCGCCGCAGGAGGACTTACCTTTTTTCTTGTTTTCGACAAGGTACACGATGATTGCCGCAACGATCGCCGCCAAAACAACGCATATAATTATCGTCGCAAGATTTTCCGAAAGCCAAGCCAACATGATATGTCACTCCTTTTCAGATTTGTTTTATTTGCTTACCTTAACTTTTTTGTTAAGCGTGGTTGCTTCATGATACTTCTTGAAGAAGAGCATGTAAACGATGAACGCAAGAACAAGAACCGCCGCGATAAGACCGATAACATTGATGCTGCCGGTGAAGATGGAACCGAACTGGTAAATCATAAGCGAAACCGCATAAGCGAAGAGGCACTGATAACCGATTGCGAACCAAGTCCACTTCGGGCTGTTCATTTCTCTCTTGATTGCACCGATAGCCGCAAAGCAGGGTGCGCAAAGAAGGTTGAATACAAGGAAACTGTAACCTGCGATACCGGAGAAGGTCGCTGCAAGAGTTGCATATACGTTTCCGCTTGCGCCGTAAAGAACGCCCATCGTGCCGACGATGTTCTCTTTTGCAACAAGACCGGTAACGGAAGCAACGGTTGCCTGCCATTCACCCCAGCCGAGAGGTGCGAAGATCCAGCAGATACCTCTGCCTATGTAGCCGAGAATTGAGTTCTGAAGTTCGTCTTCGGGAAGCATTCCGAAGCCCTCTGCGCCCCAACCGAAGCGGGAGGTGAACCAAACAAAGATGGTCGAAAGAAGAATGATTGTTCCGGCTTTCTTGATGAAGGACCAGCCGCGCTCCCACATGCTGCGGAGCAGGTTGCCTACTGTCGGAAGGTGGTATGCGGGAAGTTCCATTACGAACGGAGCGGGGTCGCCTGCGAACATCTTCGTCTTTTTAAGCATAATGCCCGAAACAACTATCGCCGCCATACCGATGAAATACGCGCTTGTTGCAACCCATGCCGAGCCGCCGAAAATCGCGCCCGCTATCATCGAAATAAACGGAACTTTTGCGCCGCAGGGGATAAATGTGGTCGTCATAATTGTCATACGGCGGTCACGTTCGTTTTCGATCGTTCTCGACGCCATAATGCCCGGAACGCCGCAGCCCGTGCCGATAAGCATGGGAATGAAGGATTTGCCGGAAAGCCCGAACTTGCGGAATATTCTGTCAAGAACGAACGCGATACGCGCCATATATCCGCAGGCTTCGAGAAAAGCAAGGAGCAGGAACAGGATGAGCATCTGCGGAACGAAACCGAGAACCGCGCCGACGCCGGCAACGATACCGTCGTTGATAAGTCCGCTCAGCCACTCGGGAGCGTTGGCTGCTTCAAGCCCGTTGCCCACAAGAACGGGGATACCCGTTACCCAAACACCGTAATCGGCAGGGTCGGGCTCCGCGAATTCGGCGTTGCTTTCGGTGAAGTATTTAACCGCGTCAAGATAGGACATCTGAATGGTTTCTTCATCGTCAACTTTATCTTTGGGAATTTCGGAATAATAAACCGTCATATCAGAAGTCGCGAGAGTTTCCTCATCTTCGACCTGCACGGTCGCCGTCGCATTGTCGGATTCGGGTTTGAACGCCTTGATCTCCGCAAGAACTTTTTCTGCGTCGAAATCTTCCGCTTCCGTATCAATGTCAAATCCGAAAGCCTTCAAAGCGTTCATTGCGTCGGTATATTCGCCCGCCGCGTCTTCATATTTGCTCGAACCGATGCCGAAAAGGTGCCAGCCGTCGCCGAACACGCCGTCGTTTGCCCAGTCCGTAAGCATGGAACCGAACGGACCCATTGCAATCCAGTAAACAAGGAACATGATAAGTGCGAATATCGGAAGACCGAGCCAACGGTTTGTTACAACGCGGTCGATTTTATCCGATTTGGAGAACTTGCCCGCCTGCTTTTTCTTGTAGCAGTTCTTTATAAGGGAAGCGATGAAGACATAACGCTCGTTTGTGATGATGGACTCGGAGTCGTCATCAAGTTCTTTTTCTGCCGCTTTGATGTCTTCTTCAATGTGCTTTTTAATATCGTCGGAAAGGTTGAGCTGTGCAAGAACTTTGTCGTCGCGCTCAAAAATCTTGATTGCGTACCAACGCTGCTGTTCCTGCGGCATATTATGTACAGCCGCCTCTTCGATATGCGCCAGAGTATGTTCAACCACGCCCGTGAAAATGTTCATCGGAAGCGTCTTTGTGTTCTTTGCCGCATCAATAGCCGCATCAGCCGCCTGCATTATGCCGTCGCCTTTAAGTGCGGAGATCTCAACAATCTTAACTCCGAGTTCTCTCGAAAGTTCTTCGATGTTGATTTTGTCGCCGTTCTTTCTTACAACGTCCATCATGTTGATAGCCACAACAACGGGAATGCCGAGTTCGGTCAACTGGGTCGTAAGATAAAGGTTTCTTTCGAGATTCGTACCGTCAACGATGTTCAAAATCGCGTCCGGACGTTCGCCGATAAGATAATTTCTTGCAACAACTTCCTCCAAGGTGTAGGGGGAAAGGGAATAAATACCGGGAAGGTCGGTTATCGTAACACCGTCATGTTTTTTAAGTTTACCTTCCTTTTTCTCAACCGTTACTCCCGGCCAGTTACCTACAAACTGGTTCGAGCCGGTCAGAGCGTTGAACAACGTTGTTTTACCGCTGTTCGGGTTACCCGCAAGGGCAATTCTCAAATCCATCTTTTAATTCCTCTCTTTCACGATTAGCCTTTGCTAACCGTTTGAACTGAAAAAAACGGAGTTTCAAACTCCTTTTGGTTTCGCTTACGCGATCTCGATCATTTCGGCATCCGCTTTACGGATAGAAAGTTCGTAGCCGCGAACAGTTACTTCGACGGGGTCGCCGAGGGGCGCAACTTTGCGAACGTGAACTTCTGTGCCTTTGGTCAAGCCCATATCCATGATTCTGCGCTTAACCGCGCCTTCACCGTGGAGTTTGACAACCTTGACGGTTTCTCCGACTTTTACCTCTTTCAGAGTTCTCATGTCCCTTTACCTCCGATTCTATTTTTATTTTTTGTTTTCAGATTTAATTAAGCAAATTCAGATGAGAATTTTCTGCGCCATTTCTTTGCTTATCGCAACGCGCGCTTCTTTAACGTTCACAATAACGTTGCCCGCCATGGTCGTGATGACCGTGACCGTGCCGCCCGCCACAAAACCAAGGTTTTCAAGGTGCTTTTTAACCTCAGGCGAACCGCCTATACGTTTGATGATGTTTTCTACTCCTTCTTCCGCAAGTGTCAACGGCATTTGGATACCTCCCTGTTTGCTCTTCTTTCCCCGAAAGGGAACCATACTCACTCTTTTAATTAGCCGAGACTAACACCAATTTCCAAAATAATGATTAGCATTCGCTAACCATACAACTTAAAAATTGATTAGCCCTCGCTAACCACACCCATATATTAGCATAGGCTAACTGATTTGTCAACAGTTTTTTTTGACGTTTTGCAATTATGTCACAATTTCTGCGGAACGCGGTTTTAAATTTCGGAAAGCAGTCTGGTTTGTTCGAAAAGTCAATGCGGGAACCGCCGAAAAAGCCGTTGTTTTTATACTGCTTTTTGTTTTCGGCAAAACGTTGACGAGAGCCGCGGCGTTGCGCCGCGGCTCTTTTCCGTATGTCTATTATTTCTCGATTTCTATGGCATCTGTTCTGTAAATGAACTTGACCTGACCGCTCATGTCGTCGGAAAGACCGGAGAACGATCTGTAATCTTTCGAAACATCGACAGTCGCCTTAACTCTCGTCAGCAGGCTTCCGAGGTCGCCGTCAACCGCATCGACGAGTTTCTGCACGCCCTGTTCGTTGAACTGTTTAAGTCCGTCGGAGAGGGTGAGCGCGCCGTCTCTCAACTGCGTTACGCCGTCCGTCAAAGCGGGAGAACCGTTTTTGAGTTGGAATATGCCGTCATAGAGTTCGCACATACCTGCGTAAAGCGTCTTTGCTCCTCCGCTCAATGTATCTGCGCCGACGCTGAGTTTCAGCGAGCCGTCCTTTGCTTCGCCGACACCTGCGGTGTAGTCCGCAAGACCCGTGTAGAACTCATTGTAACTGTCAAGCTGTTCTTTCAATGCGCTGACGCTTGCCGCACCGGATTTTGCTCTTTCAAGCGCCTCGGTTATCTGCGCCTGCACTTCCGCGGAGTTCATTGCCTTTTCTATCTGATCTTCAACCGCTTTTTCGGTGGATGCGTTTATCTGCGCCTGTGCTTCGTCGGAAGCAAGATATTTTTCAACGTCTGCGGATATAGCCGCCTGAATTTCTTCGCTGTTCAGTTTTGCCTGAACGCCGCTTTCAAGCGCGTTTTGCTGTTCTTCCGTGATAAGTCCCGCATCGACCGCTTTGTTGTAGTCCGCAACGGACATCTTGAAATTCTGCTGTATTGCGGCTGCTTTTATGCTTGCGTAATAGCCCTGCGTGTATTTTTCGGTCGCGCCCTTTTTGTATTCGGCAACAACTGCGGCTTTAATGGTCTCTTTTTGTTCGTTTACTTTCTCCGTAACTTTCGCAAGAGCCACGGCATTTGCCTGTGCCGAAACATTTTCGGGGTCGAGCTGTTTGATTATACCGTTAAGAACCTCGGCATAATTGTCAATGGTCAGCGTGGGAACATCAAGTCCCGCTTTTTTGAGTTCGGACTGTGCGGTCGAAAGCAGGGTCTCGAAAACTTTCTTTGCGCCGGCGTTCAATTCCGCGCTGTGAGAATCGAGCTCCGTCAAACCGTTTGCAAGGTCTTTCGCGCCGTTTGCAAGGTCAGCCGCACCGTTGCTCAGATCGTTTGCGCCCGCACGGAGCTGTTCCGCACCCGCCGCAAGTTTGTCAATGCCCGCAATAAGTTCGCCCGATTTGTCAAGCAGCGTGCAAAGACCGTCATAAAGTGCGGAGGAACCGTCCGTCAACTGTGTCATAGCGTCCGTAAGGCTTCCGAGCGCCGATGTCAGGTCGTCTGCGGAGTCAAGTCCGTCCGTGTCTATCTTGTTGAATATTTCGTTGGTAGCTATTGTGACCGTGTTCATCATTTCAAAGTTCGTGACGTTTGCCGTGATTTCAACATAAGAGGGAATCTCAAAATCGTTCTTTGAAATCGTGAGGTTTTCCTGCAAGCCGGGGAACGCAATGCCGAGCACGGCGGTGCGGTCTCCGTCATTTATCATTTTGCCGTTAGAAACTTCAACGTCGGTGAAAACGTCGTTGTCAAGCAGTATGCCCGTCAGCATTGCAAAAGGAACGTATATTTTTTCGTTTTTGCCGTCAATCGTTACGGTCTGGTACTGATTATTTTTGTAATCGAAACGTATCGTAACTTTTCCGCTCTTGCCCGCAAGTTCGTCAGCAGAAACGGTCTTGCCGTCCAATTTGTAGGAAACGGAGAGGTTTACGGGCAGTTTCTTGTCTATGCTGCCTTTGCAGTAAATGTCGTTGCCCTGTGCGTCCCAAACGCGCATTCCGTCGGGATTCATTGTATAACTTTCGTCGCCCTTGACGTTTTCAACGTCTTTGAGTTCGCCGCTGTCGGTTATTGTCGAACTGCCGAGCGCATTTTTAATCCAGTCGCTGACGATAACCTTTTTAACGCTGCCGTCAGCGCCCGTCAGAACGTAAACGGTCTCGTCTTTTGAAACTTTCGCGTCGTCCTCTTTTTCAATCAGCGAGATCTTGTTTTTCGGCTCATCTTTCGCTTCGTCGCCCGAATTCATCGCATAGATTGCTCCCGCGCCTCCGAGCAGAAGCGCGCCGCTCAAAACGAGCGCAAGCGGTTTTTTGAATATATTTCTCATCGTTATTTTACCTCCGTTTTTGCTTTTTTGCCGATGTGAGTCATTCCGAGCGTTGTTTTGCATACGATTTTGTCGCATAGCATAAGCAGCGCGGGAAGAATGAATATTACGCAGACCATACTTACAACGGCTCCTCTTGCCATAAGCATACACATCGAACTGATAATGTCAATGTCGGAATAGACCGCAACGCCGAATGTTGCCGCAAACAGTCCCATGCCCGAAACGAGTATGGACGGGATAGAGGTCGCAAGCGCTGTTGTAACGCTCTTTCTCTTGTCGTTTCCGTGAAGCCTTTCGGACTTGTAACGCGTTGTCATAAGTATCGCATAGTCAACCGTTGCGCCGAGCTGGATAGTACTTATGCAGATAGGCGCGATGAACGGCAGCGACTGACCGAGATAGTGGGGAAGTCCGAGGTTTATGAATATCGCAAGTTCGATGACCGCTATAAGAATGAACGGCAGCGAAATGCTCTTTTCAACAAGGGCGATGATGACGAATATAGCCACGATGGAAACGGCGTTGACAACTTTGAAGTCTCTGTCCGTTGTTTCTATCATGTCTTTCATGCAGGGCGCTTCGCCTATCAGCATTCCTTTTTGATCGTACTTTTTAAGCACGGCGTTAAGTTCGTCTATCTGGGTGTTTACGTTGTCGGACGCAACTTTGTATTCGGAGTTGATAAGCAGAAGTTCCCACTTGCCGCTCTTCAAAATGCCCTTTATGCTGTCGGGAATGACTTCTTCGGGCACTCTCGAACCTATAACCGATTCAAGACCGAGAACATATTTGACGCCGTCAACCTCTTCCATTTCTTTCATCATATTCTTAACGGATTTCTGGTCAAGGTTTGCGTCAACAAGAACCATGTGCGTGGAAGCGATATTGAAGTCGTCGGAAAGTTTCGAGTTCGCTATAACGTATTCGATATCGTCAGGCAGGCATTGTCCCATATCGTAGTAAACTTCATTGTTGGTTTTGCTGTAACCGTAATAAGCAGGCGGAATGAGAACCGCGAATATAATAAGGAATACGGGGAATATTTTTGTTAACTTGCCCGCAAACTTTGTCATATCGGGAAGCAGGGATTTATGCTTTGTCTTTTGCAGGGGGGTATCAAGAACAAGTATCAGCGCTGGCAGAACCGTTACACAGCCGATAACGCCGAAGATAACGCCCTTTGCCATAACTATGCCGAGGTCTCTGCCGAGGGTGAACGTCATAAAGCAGAGCGCCGCAAAGCCCGCAACCGTTGTTATAGAACTTCCGACAACCGATGTCAGCGTTTCTTTTATCGCAACCGCCATCGCTTCTTTGTGGTCGTCACAGTGTTCTCGTTGTTCGTTGTAACTGTGCCAGAGGAATATTGAATAGTCCATCGTTACGGCAAGCTGCAGAACAGCCGAAAGCGCTTTTGTTATGTAGGAGATCTCGCCGAAAAAGTAGTTCGTTCCGAGGTTCAGAAGAATCATCATGCCTATCGAGGCAAGGAATACAAACGGAACGAGCCAGCCGTCGAGAAATATAAGCATTGCAACCGTTGCGCACAGAACCGCAAGTCCGACGTAGATGGGCTCTTCCTGTTCGCAGAGGTCTTTCAAGTCCGTTACAAGCGCAGACATACCGGAAACAAAGCATTGTTTGCCCGCTATGGAACGTATTTCTCTTATAGCGTCCATTGTCACGTCTTCGGACGTCGCGCTGTCAAAGAATACGGCAACCATGGTTGCGTTGTCGGTGTTGAATTCATTGTATATTTTATCGGGAATCAATTCTTTCGGAATCGAAACGTCCGCCAACGTCGAATACCATATAACGGAATCGACGTGATCGACTTCTTTTATCTTGTCACAAAGTGCCGCAACGTCTTTGTCTTTCATATCTTCAACGATGATGAAAGAGAACGCGCCTTTGCCGAAGTCTTCTTTCAGTTCGTTTTGTCCGACTACCGTGTCCATATCGGAGGGAAGATAGTCGAGCATATCATAGTTTATTCTCGTTCCTATCATTCCGAGCACCGACGGCACCATAAGCAGAACGGCGATTATCAGAATTGGTATGCGGTATTTTACGACCGCTCTTGAAAAACGCATAGAATGTTAATCCTTTCTCTCTTCGTAATCAATTTCAATAACATCGGGTTTTTGATTTTTTACTATCTTTACCGCCGTGATGACCGTGCTGATGTTGAGAATGCCTTCAAACAAAAGTGTTATGCCGAGCATTATCATCAGAAAATCCGTTCCCTCACCGGGTCTGAACATCAATGCAAGTCCGCATATTCCCGTCAGAACGGCAAACGCTAAAATCAGCCACCATTTTGTAAGACCGAACCGCTTTGAATCTATCGCTATCTGAATCTTGAAAAGACTGTCGGACAAAATGTAAATGCCGAGCGTTACGCAGATAAACGTCATCAACGCGGTCGGGTTTGTGAGCATTATAACGCCGAGCGCTATCAGAAGAAATCCGAGCGGGAGATCATATTGGAAAGCCAATCTGTAAAGGTCTCTCGAAAAATAACCCGCAATGCGGACTGCTCCGAACAATATAAGAAGTATTCCGCAGATTATGCCGAGCGCTTTTGCCGAAAAACCCGGAACTGCGATAAGAACTATTCCGAGAACGCAAAGCGCTACCGATATAATAATGTAACCTATCTTGGCTGCTCTCATGGGTGCTACCGAACGTGGACTCATAAGAACGCCCCCTTTCTGTTTTTCGGGAGCGACCGCCCCCGTTTCTTTTTACGTTTGTATTATAGCACGGCGACGGGCGTTTGAAAACGGACAATTCTTCGCGAATGCCCAAAAATCAGACACTTGGATAAAACTGTCCGAAAATCAGACATTTCGCTTTGATTGCCCAAAAATCAGACAGTTTTTCGTCTTTGTCCGAAAATCAGACAGTTTTGAAAGTTTGTCCATTGCAAAAGCGCGGAATTTCTGTTATAATAAAAAGGAAGAAAAAACAAGGCGTTTTGCGCCGAAAGGAGTTGAGCCTTTGGAAAAAAAGAAAAAGGTGGACGGAACCGTCAGAAAAGAAACGATATACATCGCCGCGGCCGTCCTGATTTTGAGTATGCTCATGCAGGCTGTTTTCCTAATTATAAAGCGGTGGGATTACACGGTTCTGCTCGGAAACCTGCTCGGAGGCGGCGTCGCGGTGCTGAATTTCTTCCTTATGGGATTGACCGTTCAGAAAGCGACGTCGGAGGACGAGAAACGGGCAAAAACCGTTATGCACACTTCACAGGTCGCCAGAACGTTCGCCATGTTCGGCGTTGCGGTGCTCGGAGCGCTGCTTGATTGCTTCAATATTGCTGCGGTACTCATTCCGCTGTTCTTCCCGAGCATTTCCGTTCTGCTTCGTCCTCTCTTCTCTAAAAGAAAGGCGGCGGAAAAATGAATGAAGTCGCTTTGAAAAACACGGCGGCGGAAAAAAAGAAACGTGAACTCGGAGCTGCGGATATCGTGTTCCTTGTTCTGTGCGTTCTTCCGATAATCGCGATGATAGTGCTTAAAGTGCTGTTCACACCACAGACGGATGGCGTAAACATTGCGGGAGCTCTGATATATTTCACCGTACCCATGCCGTTCGGCACAAAACTTCCGATAACGGAATCGCAGGTCAACTCATGGCTTGTTATTCTGTCGATATTCTGGCTGTGTAAATTTCTGACGCACGGTATGACCGTTCGCGGAAAAGGCGTCCGACAGATATTTGCCGAGTTCATCGTTGAGAAAACGGAAAAAATGGTTCACGCCGATATGGACGCGTATTTCAACGGTTTTGCGCCGTTTATCGCCGCGATAATGGCGCTGTCTGCGTTTTCGAGTTTGCTTTCGCTGTTCGGACTTTACGCTCCGACTTCGGATCTGAACGTCGTTGCGGGTTGGGCGGTTCTCGTCTTTTGTCTGATAACCTATTATAAATGCAAGTGCGGACCTCTGCAATATTTGAAGAGTTTTGCGCAGCCCGCGCCGCTTCTGACGCCGCTGAACATCATCAGCGAGTTTGCAACGCCCGTTTCGATGGCATTCCGTCATTACGGCAACGTGCTTTCGGGTTCCGTCATATCGGTGCTTGTCGCCGCAGGGCTTTCGGGACTTTCAAAACTCGTTCTCGGCTGGCTTCCGGGCGCTCTCGGAGAAATTCCGTTCTTGCAGATAGGTATTCCCGCTGTCCTGTCCGTTTATTTTGACGTGTTCAGCGGACTTTTGCAGGCGTTCATCTTCGCCATGCTGACAATGCTCTATATCTCCGGCGGATTCCCTGCGGAACTCTATTACAAACGAAAAGAAAAACACAAAAAACAATCTGTAAACAATTAACGGAGGAATTAAAAAATGTTGGAACTTGCCATTGGTATCATTCTCGGTTGCTGTGCGCTCGGTGCGGGCGTTGCAATGATTGCGGGTATCGGCCCCGGTATCGGCGAAGGTAATGCGGTTGCAAAAGCCTGCGAAGCCATAGGACGTCAGCCCGAATGCAAAGGCGACGTGACCAGCACCATGCTTATGGGCTGCGCCATTGCTGAAACAACAGGTCTTTATGCGCTTGTCATCGCCATTCTTCTTATTTTTGTCGCGCCCGGCAGACTTGTTGAAATTCTTACAACGACGCTCGGTTAAAAGGGGATAATGTTATGCAAAGTCTTGATGTCATATCCGTCAATATCTGGCAGATACTGATTTCGCTGTGCAACCTCGTAATACTGTTTCTTATCCTTAAAAAGTTTCTTTTCAAACCCGTTCAAAAGGTCACGCAGACCCGCCGCGCGGAACTCGACGATATTTATTCCGAGGCAAAGGCGGCGCAGACCCGTGCAGATATGAACGAAAAAGAATGGTCCGAAAAACTTGCCGCAGTCAAAGCGGAAAGCGACACGATAATCAAAAACGCGAACGAGCGTGCCGCCCGTCGCGGAGAGGAAATAGTTTCCGATGCGAGGGAAAAAGCCGACGGCATTGTGCGGGAAGCGCAGACGCAGGCGGATCTTGAACATAAGAAGGCGCAGGCGCAAATAAAGAAAGAAATAGCGGACGTTTCATCTGCGATTTCCGAAAAAGTTCTCGGCAGAGAGATAAGCGAAGCCGATCACCGTGACTTGATAGAACGCGCCATCGCCGAAATGGGTGAAAACAATGACTGAACTCGGAAAAGAATATGCGTCGGCGCTTTTTGAACTTGCCCGTGAAAATTCGTGCGAAAAAGAATTTTCCGACGCCCTCGGTCTTATCGAACGTCAGTTTGAGGCTCAGCCGCAGTATGCGGAACTGCTTTCGTCTCCCGATATTTCGATAGGCGAGAGAAGAAAACTGCTTGAAGCCGCTTTCTGCGGAAAAGTTCCCGAATATGTGATGTCTTTTACTGAACTGCTCTGCGAAAACGGACGCATAAAACTGTTCGGAGAGTGCGTTTCCGAATACGAAAAAATGTATCGTGCCGTCAGCCTTGTTTCAACGGCAAAGGTCACAAGCGCCGTTGAACTTACGGCGGAAGAAAAACAAAAACTTACCGAAAAACTCGAAAAACTCTGCGGTCACGGCGTTGTTGCGGAGTATGAAACGGATAAAAACGTCATCGGAGGTCTTGTTGTCCGCATGGACGATATTCTGATAGACGGCAGCGTCGAAACAAAACTCAAACAGATAAAGGAAGTGATTGAAAAATGAGTTCGAACACCGAAGAAATAAGCAGCATAATAAAAGAACAAATAAAAGCATATCGCTCCCGAACCGAGATGACCGAAACAGGAACCGTTATCCGCGTCGGAGACGGCATTGCCCGCGTTTACGGCATACGAAACTGCATGGCAAACGAACTGCTCGAATTTGAGGACGGCAGCGTCGGTATGGCGCAGAATCTCGAAGACGAGACCGTGTCCGTTGCCGTGCTTGCAAACGAAAACGATATTCGCGAAGGCTCGCAGGTCAAAAGAACAGGCAGAGTTCTTTCCGTTCCCGTCGGCGAAGGAATGCTCGGCAGAGTTGTAAACGCGCTCGGCGAACCCATTGACGGAAAAGGTCCCATACAAACATCGGAAACACGTCCAATTGAGGCGGAAGCGCCCGGAATAATCGAAAGAAAAAGCGTTTCCGTGCCCCTGCAAACAGGTATCAAGGCGATCGACTGCATGATCCCGATAGGCAGAGGTCAGCGTGAACTTATCATAGGCGACCGTCAGACCGGAAAAACGGAGATAGCGATAGATACCATTATAAATCAGAAAAACAGCGACGTGCTTTGCATTTACGTCGCAATAGGGCAGAAGAGCACTTCCGTTGTTCAACTTGTAAACGAACTGACCCGTGCGGGGGCGATGGAGTATACCATCGTTGTTTCCGCCTCCGCTTCCGAGAGCGCGCCGCTTCAATACATTGCACCTTATGCGGGCTGTGCCATGGCTGAATATTTCAGACAGCAGGGCAAAGATGTTCTTGTTGTTTATGACGACCTGTCAAAACACGCCGTTGCATACCGTGCGCTTTCTTTGCTTATCAGACGTCCTCCGGGACGTGAAGCATACCCCGGCGATGTGTTCTATCTGCATTCCCGTCTTCTTGAAAGAGCGGCTTGCGTCGCTCCCGAATACGGCGGCGGTTCGATAACCGCACTTCCCATAATCGAAACGCAGGCGGGCGATGTTTCCGCATATATACCCACAAACGTTATTTCCATAACGGACGGTCAGATCTTCCTGGAAACGGAACTCTTCCATTCGGGAATAATGCCCGCCATAAACCCCGGTATCTCAGTCAGCCGTGTCGGCGGTTCGGCACAGTTGAAAGCCGTCAAAAAGGTTTCGGGTGCGCTGAAACTTCTGTATTCGCAGTATCGCGAACTTCGTTCTTTCGCCCAATTCGGCAGCGACCTTGACGCAGATACAAAATCCCGCCTTGCACTCGGCGAACGCATTGTTGAGGTTCTGAAACAAAAACGCAATTCTCCCGTTTCCCCGGGCTGTCAGGTCTGCATAGTATATGCCGTGACGAACGGGTACCTGAATAATGTTCCCGTTGAAAAAGTCGGCGAATACGAACAGCGGCTTTACGAAAAAATGCGTTCCGAACATTCCGAATTGCTTGCGCGTTTCGAGGCGGGGTATTTTGATGAATCCGACGTTGAGGAACTGAAAAAGGCACTTTCGGAAATGGAGTGATGTTATGGCTACCGATATGAGAAGCCTGCGCACGCGAATCAAGAGTATCGACTCGACCATGCACTTGACAAAGGCGATGGGGCTTGTCGCTTCCTCAAAGTTGCGCCGTGCGACCGAAAACGCTCAAAAAAGTGAAGAATACGCCTCGGCTCTTGCCGCTGTGACAGAGGAACTTCTTTCGTGCCCCGAATGTTCGAAAAGCCCGTATCTGCGAGTTTCGGAAACGGACAGAACGAGACTTATCGTAATAGCGGGCGACAGGGGACTTGCGGGCGGATACAACGCAAATATTTTCCGTCTTGTCCGCAATTATCCCGACGCCGAAATAATTCCTGTCGGAAAACGCGCCTGCGACCGATACGAGAAAGACAAACTCTTTGCCGAAACGTTTACGGCGGCGGACGCACACGCGCTTGCAAAAAAACTGTGTGCGGATTTTGTAAGCGGCGATTACGATATTTTGGGCATTGTCGGCACACATTACGTTTCGGTTCTCAAACAGGAACCGTACGTCAACTTTGTATTCCCTCTTACAAAGAGCAAAAACAAAAAAAATCCGTCCGCGATATTCGAGCCGGATGAAAGTACGATACTTGAAACGGCTATCCCCGAATATGTTGCGGGACTTATAACCTCGGCAGTTCGAGAGGGCTTTCTTTGCGAACTTGCCTCCCGCCGTATGGCGATGGACAATGCGGACAAGAACGCCGAAGCGATGATAGAAGACCTGCGCTTGAAGTATAATCGCGCTAGGCAGGGCGCTATCACACAGGAAATAACCGAGATAGTCGCGGGCAGCGACGCTTGAAAGGAGAGATAAAAGTGGCACAGACACATACGGGAAAGGTTTGCCGGGTCATGGGACCTGTCGTTGACGTCCGCTTTGACGACGGAAAACTTCCCGCAATATATAATGCGCTGACCGTTCCGATAGGCGAAAGAACGCTGACAGTCGAAGTGGCGCAGCACATCGGCGACAATACCGCAAGATGTATCGCCATGTCCGCAACGGACGGTTTGCAGCGAGATGCCGTTGTTACCGATACGGGAAGTCCGATAAGCGTTCCCGTCGGCAGAGAAACGCTCGGCAGAATATTCAACGTCCTCGGCGACGTTGTGGATAACGGTGAAGAACCGAAAAATGCGGAAAGACGCAGTATACACCGTCCCGCACCCGAATATGACGAACTTTCGACTTCTACGGAAATACTTGAAACGGGTATAAAGGTCATCGACCTTATCTGCCCGTTCGCAAAAGGCGGTAAGATAGGTCTATTCGGCGGCGCGGGTGTCGGAAAAACCGTTCTTATAATGGAACTTATAAACAACGTTGCAAAAGAACACGGCGGTCTTTCCGTTTTCACGGGCGTGGGAGAGCGTACCCGCGAGGGCAACGACCTTTACAACGAAATGAAAGAGTCGGGCGTTCTTTCAAAGACGGCGCTTGTTTACGGACAGATGAACGAGCCGCCGGGAGCGAGAATGAGAGTTGCGCTTTCGGGACTTACCATGGCTGAATCGTTCAGAGACGACGAGGGACAGGACGTTCTTCTTTTCATAGACAACATATTCCGTTTCACGCAAGCGGGCAGCGAGGTTTCCGCATTGCTCGGACGTATGCCGTCCGCAGTCGGATATCAACCCACGCTTGCAACGGAAATGGGTGCATTGCAGGAGCGTATAACCTCCACAAAACGCGGTTCCATAACATCTGTTCAGGCGGTATATGTTCCCGCAGACGACTTAACGGACCCTGCCCCCGCAACAACATTCGCACACCTTGACGCTACGACGGTTCTTTCAAGAAATATTGCATCGCAGGGTATCTATCCCGCGGTTGACCCGCTTGAATCGACAAGCCGTATTTTGTCTGCCGATATAGTCGGCAAGGAGCATTACGAAGTCGCCCGTGAAGTTCAGCGCGTGCTTCAACGTTATAACGAACTTATGGACATCATTGCCATTATGGGCATGGACGAACTTTCCGACGAGGATAAAATGCTTGTCAGCCGTGCGAGAAAAATTCAGAGATTCCTTTCCCAGCCTCTTCATGTTTCGGCAAAATTCAACGGTTTTCCCGGAATTTACGTTCCCCTCAGCGAAACCATTCGCGGATTCAAAGAAATTCTCGAAGGCAAACACGATGACCTGCCCGAATCCGCATTCCTGTTCGTCGGAACGATAGACGAAGCGGTCGAGAAAGCCAAGAGGGCGGAGAAATGAAGCCGTTTCGACTGAAAATATCGTCGCCCGACGGAGATATTTTTGACGGCGATATTCAAATGCTTATTCTCCGCGGCGCAGAGGGTGATCTTGCCGTAATGGCTGGACACGCGCCCTTTATAACTTCCGTAAAAGCGGGGGAGTGCCGTATCACACTTGCAGACGGCAGCGAAAAGAAAGCGACGACAGATGGCGGTCTGCTGTCCGTTCAGAACGGCTGCGCAACGCTTCTTTCGTCAAGTTTTGCGTGGTAACAGCTCCGTAAAATGTAAAAAGTGCCCCAAGCAGGGGCACTTTCCGTAGTTATATATTTCAGTCTTTTGTATGTTTGCTTCGTTCGATAACTTCGGACGACAGTCCTCGACAGATTTCCGTTATGTGATGGAGTTCGTCCACGGCTTCGTCTTTCATTCCGTTTGATATCCAGTCGAACAGAAGCCCGTAAAGTTCGCATTTGAAAAACCGAATGGCTATCTTGCGGTCGGTCTCTCCGACCGTTCCCTTTTCAAATGCCGTGTCGAGATACGTTGTTACAAGATATTCGCACAACTGCATACAGTATTGTTCAAAGATATTGCGGTTGACCGAATTGTATATGTGCGATATCGCTTTTTTATTCTTTATCAACTGCTTAAAAACAATGTCAACACATTCGTCAAGCGAATTTATCGTGGGATATTTTTCAATCAAAAGGTCAATACTTTCCTTGATTATCTCTTCGATAAGCGTCGGCAGGTCCTGATAATAGTAATAGAACGTGTTTCTGTTTATGCCGCAGGCTTCAACCACGGTGCGGACGCTGATTTTGCTTAACGGCTGCTCGTTCAGCAATTCCAAGAATGAAGTCTTTATCGCCTTTTTTGTCAGATTCTGCATTTCTTTCTCCTCGATGTCACTTTTTGCGGATATTTGACAAGTATAATTATATCACAGAAAAATAAAAAAAGCAAGCCCCGAACGGGCATCACCCGCTCCGTTCGGACAGAATGAGGTGTGTTATGTGTACCGCAATAAATTTTAAGACGGAAGACCATTATTTCGGCAGAAATCTCGATTATGAACACGGCTACGGCGAAAGCATTGCCGTAGTTCCGCGAAATTTTCCGATAGGGAATTTATCACGGCATTATGCTCTTATAGGCACGGCACACGTTCTGAACGGGTATCCGCTTTTTTACGATGCGGCAAACGAAAAGGGACTTTGCGCGGCGGGGTTGAATTTTGTCGAAAACGCATTTTACGGCAAACCTACGGACGGAAAAAACAACGTCGCTCAATATGAATTTATTCCGATGCTGCTCGGAAAATGCGCCGATGTCGCCGAAGCAAGGGCTTTTCTTGAAAACGTGAATATAACCGATACTCCGTTTTGCGAGGGGCTGCCGTCCGCTCAACTTCATTGGCTCGTTGCGGATAAAAATGAGTGCATAGTTGTCGAGTCTGTGCGGGACGGGCTGCACGTTTATGACAATCATTGCGGCGTGCTGACAAACAATCCGCCGTTTCCCACGCAGTTGTTTTCGCTCAACAATTATATGAATCTTTCTCCGAAATCGCCGAAGAACAACTTTGCGCCCGAACTTGATTTGAAAGCATACAGCAGGGGAATGGGTGCGCAGGGACTTCCCGGAGACCTTTCGTCGCAGTCCCGCTTTGTCCGCGCCGCGTTTGTTCTTGCAAATTCAAAGTCGGGCAAAGGAGAAGCCGAAAGCGTTCGGCAGTTCTTTCACATTCTCGGTTCTGTTGAACAACAGCGCGGCTGCTGCGAAGTTGCGGACGGCGAATACGAAATAACCATATATTCCTGTTGCTTCAATGCCGACAAGGGTATTTATTATTACACGACTTACGAAAACGGCGCGATAACCGCAGTTGATATGCACGCCGAAGACCTTGACGGAAAAGCAGTCATCTCTTATCCGATGAGAAACGAAACACTTATAACGTTTGAAAACAAGTAAACTCGAAACTTTGTGCATTTTGTTCGTATATTCAGAAAAATACCCCGCCGCGAAAGCGGCGGGGTAAATGTATGTTTTGCCTTTATCAGTCTACATCAACGGTTCCGTCTTTATGAATGGTTATTTTCATACCGTCCTTGACATAGTTCAGAAACTCTTCGCCGAGGCTGTCGATAACGGGCAGCGGTGTGCCTTCAAGCCACACGTCCGACAGAATTGCGCCTGCCGCGGCAAGCGAGTCTATCGGCTCTGAGAAAAGCATACAGGCGGGCTGGCGTCCCATGGCGCATGCGCAGTAAAGCACGAGACCTCCCGTAGTCGAACCTATCGTCATCGGCAGACAGAGCGCTTTGCCGAGCATCTTTTTGCCGTAAAGATCGGGGTTGTTCTGATCGCCGCAGGTTGCGGTTTTATCTCCGAATTGGAGCGCTTTTTGAAACGATGCAAGAGTGTTGAGACCGCCGTGCGAAACAAGCGCTTCCGCTGTCAGTTCGCCCTCCGCGACAACTCTTCCCTTAAAAGTTTTCATTATCGGTTGCCCCCTTTCGTGATTTCCGCAAGTATCTCATCGTCCGTATAATATCTTGCGCTCGTATAAGTTCTGAGTTTGTTGCTCGAAGTTATAACGGGCATTTTTGTGCTGAGCGGGTTGTTCATATACATCAGCGGGCAGATGTAACTTGTTATAACGCCCGTTTTTCTGAGCCTTTCCGCATACGGAGTTTTTTCAAACTCTTTAAGCACTGCGGGCGCTGCGGTGAACACCGTCGGGATGACTACTTTTGTGTTTCCTGCTTCTTTGAGCGCTGTTTCCACTTTGTCTGTCCATGTCATAAGTTGGTTCAGGCTCATGTGCGGGCAACCCATGAAGCAGAGTTTCGGTTTTGCGTCTTTGTTTTTCCAGATTATCGGATAACTGTCATAAACTCTTTGAAGTTCCGCATCGTCGATAACATAAACGTTTGCGTCCTCTTTGATGAGTTTTTCACCGAGTTCGACCGCTTCGGGTGTGATATTTTCGATATGGTAAAGTCCGACCGCTCCGTTAGATGCAGTTGCCGCACCGAAGTCTTTAAGATACGTTTTTGCGTCTTCGTCAAGCGTTCCGAGCCATTTGTCAAGACCTCTGACAAACGGAACTTCTTCCATAACTTTCATTCCGATTGCCGAGCCGAGCAACTGCGCTTCGGGCTTTTTCGTCGTTTTTATCTCGACTACCCAACTTGCTTTTCTTCCTTCGTCTTTAAGAAAACCGAAAGAGGGAACATAGCCTACAACGGAACCCATAAGGTCGATTATACCGGAGTTTCTGTTGCAGCGTGCACCGAGTACGGAGTTTGCGTAAACGACCGCCGAGGATTCCGACCACGAAAGAACGTCGCCTTTTTTCGGAGTGTTTCCCACTTCGTCCATATAGCATGTGCAGGTAAATGCGTCGGGTGCCATAAGTCCGAGTTTTTGAAGTTGTCCTTCATAAAAATCCTGTTTCGTATACATGAACTTATTGAATACGAAGTTTTGCAGGAAGTTCGACGGAACGTTTTTGTCAAGCGGTCTGGGGTCTGCGGAAAATTTCTGCTGCGAAACCGCGCCCGCTTCTATAAGTTTATCCATAAGCGCATAAACGGGTGCAAGCGCTTTCAGCCCGAAAGAAGTAACAAGGTGATTGTATTTGCTTGTAACGGGCACCATTTCGTCCGCTCCGAACAGTTCGCCGTAACGGACAAGCGTTTCCATGACCTTTGCCATGGTCTCGCCCTTGCTTCCGTCAAGTATGGCTTTCTGTTCCTCGGACAGTTTCATTTTATATTCCATAAATATCCTATCCGCCTTTCTTATATCTTCATCGCAGTTTCGTATGCGTTCCAAACAACGGTGCGCAGGTTGCCCACTTTGTCGCAGTCGCCCACAAGGTATCTCTTTCCGCCTTTTTCCGCAACGGGGGCGGGAATGTAGCCCGCGCAGCTGATAACGGAATCACATTTTATCTCAATGTCTTTTCCGTCCTTGCCCGTGCATACGATAGCGCCGTCTTTGACTTCTTTGAGCGTTGTTTCAAGGTAAACGGGAACTTTGTGCAGCTCAAACCATTCACGCAGATACGACGAGTTCGCAAGACATACGCCCTTTTGCGAAATAAGGTCGTCTTTCATTTCCACTATAACGGGGTTTTTGCCTTGAAGTGCGAGTTCGTAAGCAATTTCCGACCCCGTAAGACCGCCGCCGATTACCGCGACTGTCTGTCCCACTTCTTTGCTTCCTCTCAAATATTCGCAGGCTTCGACCATTTTTTCGTAACCCGGAACTCTCTTCAACAATCTCGGTGTCGCACCTGTTGCGATAATAACCGGATCGTTTCCGAAAACCGAAACGTCTTTTACTTCGTCGTTCAGGCGGACTTCAATGCCGAGTTTGTCCATCTTTCTGATATACCATGCAAGCAGATCGCGGAGTTTGCCTTTGTAGGATTCCGCACTTGCCGCGATGAACGCACCGCCGAGTTCGTCGCTCTTTTCGTGGATTATCGGGTTATGTCCGCGCAGTTTAAGCACTCTTGCCGCTTCCATGCCGCCGATACCGCCGCCGATAATATGAACGGTTTTGGGCGAAGTTGTTTTCTTTATGTAATGCTTGTTCCATTGCATCGTTTCCGCATTGACGGCACAACGCGCAAGGTGCAGACTGTCAGAAAGGTCCTGATCGTTCGGCACGCCCTTGTAATGACACATATTGAAGCAGCCGTTATGACAGAGTATGCAGGGACGTATATCGTCCTGCTCGTCGTTCATAAGTTTTGTTATCCAGCGCTGATCCGCCAAGAACTGACGTGCAAAGCCCGCGCCGTCAAGTCCTCCATTTGCAACGGCGTCAGCCGCCGTTTCGGGGTCAAGCCTGCCCGCGCAGATAACGGGGATATCTACAAATTTTTTGATATGTTCTACGTCTTGCAGGTTGCAGTTTTCGGGCATATATATCGGCGGGTGCGCCCAATACCATGCGTCGTAAGTGCCGTTGTCGCAATTCAGGCAGTCATAACCTGCGTCCTGCAAATATTTTGCCGCTTTTTCGGATTCCGCCATATCTCTGCCGACTTCGGTATATTCTTCTCCCGGCAGCGCGCCTTGGCGGAATCCCTTTGTTTTTGAAATAACGCTGTAACGCAGGGAAACGGGGAAGTCCTTTCCGCACGCCGCTTTTATTGCGTCAACGATTTCGACCGCAAAGCGGTATCTGTTTTCAAACGAACCGCCGTAGGAGTCCGTTCTCTTGTTGACGTAACCGAGCGTGAACTGGTCAAGCAGGTACCCCTCGTGAACGGCGTGAACTTCAACGCCGTCAACGCCCGCTTCTTTGAGCAGTCTTGCGCTTTCCGCAAACGCTTCCACAAACTCGTGTATCTCTTCCACGGTCATCGCTCTCGACGGCACTTTGTCCGACCAACGGTTCGGGGACGGGCTTGCCGTCGCGGTTATTTTGTCGAGGTTCATAAACGGCTTGCTGACAACTCTCAAAAACTTGTTTGTATAAAGTTTTTCCATCATTTCGCTTATTGTGAACGAACGTCCGAATCCCGCCGTCAACTGCACGAAAAGTTTTGCGCCCGTCTTATGAAATTCGGGCATCCACTTTTTCAGATCCTCAAACATTTTCTTGTTCTTGTGCAGCCATTGCCCGAACATCGGGTTGTAAACGGGCTGACATCCCGGCATAACAAGTCCCGCATTGTTTTTTGCAACTTCCATGATGAAGCGCGCGCCGTCTTTGTCGAAATGGTTCTTCTCCATCCAGCCGAAGAGGTCTGTTCCGCCCATGCTTGTCAGCACAAAGCGGTTTTTTATCTCACAGTTACCTATCTTCCACGGCGTGAATAATGGGTCGAGTCTTTTGTCCATATCTTTTCCTCCGTTATCCTGCTTTCCGCAGATATTTCCGCGGAAAACTTCTTTCAGCCGTAACCCACGCCTTTCGGCACGAGTTACGCTTTTATTTATAATTATAACATAAAAAATTCTGAATTACAAGGTTTGAAGAGCGTTATATCCAAAAAATATATATAAATTTATATATGTTTTTTTATGCAAAAAGAAAGTCCCCGAAAAATCGGGGACAACGTGTCCGTTTTAAATTTACAGCGCAAAATCAAGGTTTTCCGCTCCTTTTTCCAACTCTTTTGCTTCGTTGACAAAGCCCTCTTCACGGCTTTCGGGCAAAAGGTTCGTCATGCTTTTAAGGCTGATGCCGAGAGTAGACATATTGTGAAGCATTGCGGAAGTCGTGGGCTGAATAAAGCCCGCAACACCGAGAACTATAAGCATAAAGTTGAATCCGACAATGAAGCGGTAGTTTCTGTCTATCCGCTTTGTCAGCGCTGACGCAAGTTCACGGAGTTTGACAATTTCGAAAAGGTCTTCCGAGGATATTGTTATATCCGCTATCTCCTTTGCTATTGCCGCGCCCGTGTTTATCGCTATGCCGACATCGGCTTCCGAAAGTGCAGGGGTGTCGTTTACTCCGTCGCCTATCATGATAACGGTTCGTCCCGCCGTCTTTTCTTCTCTGATGAACTTTGCCTTGTCTTCGGGCAGAACCTCCGCATGATATTCGTCAACGCCGACTTCTCTTGCCACCGCCGCCGCGGTCTTTTCATTGTCTCCCGTCATCATAACAACGTTTTTGACGCCGAGAGCATGAAGCGCTTTTATAGCGTCTTTCGCTTCTTTGCGGAGCGGGTCGGAAATACATATAACCGCTGTCAGAACGCCCGAAACGGCAAGATAAAGGTGCGAGTATTCGTCCGAAATGTCCTCAAATTTTTGTTCGTCGCCGTCGGGTATACGGCAGTTTTCGTCTTCAAAAACAAAATGGTAACTTCCGATAACGACCTTTCTGTTTTCGACGGTGCTCGATATTCCGTGCGCAACGACGTATTCCACTTTTGAGTGATACTCTTCGTGGTTAAGACCTCTTGCTTTTGCTTCTTCTACAACGGCATTTGCAAGCGAGTGCGGATAGTGTTCTTCAAGGCACGCCGCAAGACGCAGCATATCGTTTTCCGCACGGTTGCCGAACGTCACTATTTTTGCCACTTTCGGTTGTGCATAGGTCAGAGTTCCCGTCTTGTCAAAAACTATCGTGTCCGCTTTTGCAGCTGCTTCAAGGAATTTTCCGCCTTTGACGGAAATGTTGTATTGGTTGCATTCGCGCATCGCAGAAAGCACGGCAATGGGCATGGAAAGTTTCAGCGCGCAGGAGAAATCGACCATGAGCACCGCAAGAGTTTTTGTGACGTTGCGGGTCAGCAGATACGTCAGAACAGTTCCTCCGAGCGTGTAGGGAACAAGTCTGTCCGCAAGTCTCGACGCTTTGTCTTCCGCGGTCGATTTGAGTTTTTCGGATTCCTCTATCATCTTTACGATACGGTCATACCGTCCGCCGCCCGAGACTTTTTCGACTTCTATAACGCATTCGCCCTCTTCAACGACCGTTCCCGCATAAGCGTAGCTGCCGCAGACTTTGCGCACGGGGAGAGCCTCTCCCGTCATTGAAGCCTGATTTACAGCCGCTTCGCCCTCGACAACTTTTCCGTCAAGCGGAATCATGTTGCCCGTGCGGACGATTATTCTGTCGCCCTCTTTCACGTCGCTTACGGAAACGAGCGTTTCTTCTCCGTTTTTGAGCCATACTTTGTCAACATTCAGAGACATCGCTCCCGCAAGGTCGGAAACGGATTTTTTATGCGTCCAATCTTCAAGAAGTTCGCCGAGTCCGAGCATGAACATAACCGAACTTGCCGTTGAAAAGTCGCCTCTGACAAGCGAGACAGTGACCGCCGTTGCGTCAAGCACCGAAACGGAAAGTTTGCCGTTCAAAAGCGATTTCAGTCCCTCCGATATGTAGCGGACGGAACGGATTATCGCCATTCCCGCTCTTATCGGCGCGGGTAAAAACGATTTCGATGCAAAGCGCAGCAGCACTTTCATTACAAGTTTGTCTTCAAATTCTCTGTTCAGCACCCTTGAAGTGTGGTCGGGTACCAATCCCGCACTTTCTGCCGCTTCAAAAGAAAACGCGGCAAGCGCTTCGATTATTCTTTTGTTGCTTCCGCGGTAAAAGATAACCGTATCTGCGGTTCTGTCATAAACTTTTACGTCCGTTATTCCGTCGATGTTCCGAATGTAATATTCGAGTACGTCGGCTTGTCTTAACGTCATGCCGTTCACACACAGATGGATGCGGAGACGCCCCGCCGAAGTGTGTAATATTTTACATCTCATTTTTTTGTGCCTCAAAATAAAAGAAAGAGCCGCTTTCGGACGGCTCTTTCGATGTTTTTTACTGTTCGGATACCGGTTCTTCGCAAGAGCAGTCTTCTATCACGGTTTCTTTTTCCGCCGCACGCTTTTCGTTGAGCGCTTTTGCGTCTGCGAGAATGTCTCCCGCATTTTCCTTGATAACGGTTGCTCTCTTCATAACATCGTCTTTTGCACGAAGAGCCGCCGCAGTTGCGTGAGTGTAAGCCTTTTTGGCTTCTTTGCTGCCGAGGATCTTTATGCCCGCCGTGCCGAAAAGAAAGCCGCCTGCGAACAGTCCGATCTTACCCCAATTGCATTTCATGGCAAATACCTCCAAAAATAGTTGTTTTATATTTAATAGAATAATATCACAAAATCCGACATTTTTCTACCCCGAAAAGACAGTTGCGAAATCATTGCAAATACTTCAAACTCCCGAAAAAAAACTGACGTGATTACATGTTTTTCGCTTGTAGTACCCGCAATACTTTTACGTTTTTTCGGAAAACAAAGGCTTTGTATCTGAAAAATCTCGAAAATTTTTCAGTTGAGGCTCCAATCGGACATTTTTACTTGAAAACGAATTGAACGAGCAGCATATAGCATACTGTTCCTCCCGCTATGGAAAGCAGCATTTGCCTTTTCCGCAGATGAAGAGCGACAACGACGGCTATTGCAATGAGTTCGGGTAACCCGTGGCTTCCCGAGAATATGCTCACATCTTTGAGACAGTAAACGACAAGCAAACCGAAAATCGCTGACGGAAGTACCGTTCCGAGATATGAAATATATTTCGGAGTCGGCTTTCCCGCGGGAAAAACAACGAATGGAATATATCCGTATTTGTTTTCATTGCCGCTTTTTTGTTAAATCTTACAGGGCTGTAAAAAACTTACTTTTACAGCCCTGCAAAAAATTTTTTCCTTGTTAAACTTTTTAATAGTAGATTGAACCCTCATAGACGAGTTTTGTGTCGCCCGTAAGGATTATTCCGTTTTCACCGTAGTTTACGGTGAGGTCACCGCCGCGAACCTTGACGGTTATGTCTTCGCCTTTCTTGCAGTATCCGTTTTCGACCGCCGCAACAACAGCCGCACAAGCGCCCGTGCCGCAGGCGAGGGTCTCGCCGCTTCCGCGCTCCCAAACGCGGATTTTGAGCATCGTCGGGTTGACCACTCTTACAAATTCCGTGTTGACACGCTCGGGGAATATCGGTGCGTTTTCAAACTGCGGACCTACCGTTGCAAGATCTACCGCGTCAACGGAATCGCAGAACACTACGCAATGCGGGTTTCCGACGGAAACGCACGTTACGTTGTATTCGTTGCCCGCAACGGTTATCGGCGAATTTATAAGTTTGTCTTTGTCCGTTATCACGGGCACGGCAGCCGCCGTCAGATCCGCTTTCCCGATGTTTACATCAGCCAGCGTCACTTTGCCGTTTCGAGTGTAGAGTGTCAGGTTCTTTATACCGCTTGAAGTTTCTATCGTAATATCTGTTTTCGGCACTATGCCGTGGTCGTAGAGGTATTTGCCGACGGAGCGTATGCAGTTGCCTCCCATCGACCCCTCCGAGCCGTCACGGTTGAATACTCGCATTTTTGCATCCGCGACTTCCGATTTCTCTATCAGCGCAAGTCCGTCCGCACCAATGCCGAAATGGCGGTCGCATATACCTATGCTGATAGACTCGGGACAGTCGATGTTGCCGTCTCTGCCGTCGATGATGATATAGTCGTCGCCTGTCGCCTGCATCTTGAAGAAATCTATCTTTTGCTTTTCTTCACGCAGTTTGTTGATGTCAACAAGTTCCGTGTTGCTTTCGTTGAACCCGCCCGCGATGATGTCCGCCGCCGCGTGCGCCGTGTCAAGAGAAGTGAAGCAGGGTACGGAAAGCTGCAGACAGCGTCTGTTCAACGCGATATATTCATCCAGTGTGCCGTCAAGCAAAGCGCCCGTGTAAAGAACGTAACTTATTTTGCCGTCATCAAGAAGCGGAACAAAGTCTTTGAATGTGACTTCCGTTACGTCAATGCCGAGAGAACGTACAGCCTCTGCCGTTTCGGGTGTCGCATAAATCGAGAATTTGAGGTCGTCGAGTTTTTTCGCAAGAGAAACAACTTCGAGCAAGTCGTGCGTGTCAACGCTTAAAAGCACTCCGACGCTTCCGTCCTTGTGCGGGTATTTGAAGTTTCTGCCCGAGGCGGTCATTCCCTTGAAAAGAGCCTCGCTTAATGTTCTGCCTATGCCGAGAACTTCGCCCGTGGACTTCATCTCAGGTCCGAGTGACGCATTCGCATCTATAAGTTTTTCAAAAGAGAAAACAGGGAATTTGACCGCATAATACGGCGGAGTTCTGTAAAGTCCCGTGCCGTAACCCGCGTCGCGGAGTTTGCCGCCGAGCATTACGCTTGAAGCCACATCGACCATGGGAACGCCCGTGACCTTGCTTATGTAGGGAACGGTTCTCGACGCTCTCGGGTTGACCTCGATTACATAAAGTTCGCCGTGCCAGATAAGATACTGGATATTGACAAGCCCCTTTGTGCCGAGCGCCAGCGTAAGTTTTTCGGAGCAATCGACAATAGTCTGCGTCATCTTGTCGTTAATGCTGTAAGGCGGGTATACCGCAATGGAGTCGCCGCTGTGGACTCCGGCGCGTTCGATATGTTCCATTATTCCGGGAATGAGCACGTCTTCTCCGTCCGAGATAACATCGACTTCAAGTTCCACACCCATCATATATTTATCGACGAGAACCGGGTTGTCTATCTTTTGCGCGAGTATTCTGCGCATATAAAGGCGGACTTCCTTTTCATCGTGGACTATTCTCATATTCTGCCCGCCGATAACGTATGAGGGACGGAGCAGTACGGGATAGCCTATTCTTTCAGCTGCGGCAACGGCTTCTTCTTCCGTCGAAACACCGCAGCCCACGGGTCTGTGTATGTTGAATTTTTCAAGCAGCGCGTCAAAGCGTTCTCTGTCTTCCGCAACGTCTATACCCTCTGCGGAAGTGCCGAGAATGGGTATTCCCGCTTTGTCCAGCGCACCTGTCAGTTTTATGGCGGTCTGACCGCCGAATGCAACAACAACGCCGACGGGCTTTTCAATGCGTATGATGTTCATCACGTCTTCTTCGCAGAGCGGCTCAAAATAAAGCCTGTCCGCCGTGTCATAGTCGGTCGAAACCGTTTCGGGGTTGTTGTTTATGATAACAACGTCATATCCCATTTGCTTCAACGACCAAACGCAATGGACGGATGAATAGTCAAACTCGATGCCCTGACCTATGCGTATCGGTCCAGAGCCGAGAACTATGACAACGGGCTTTCCGCTTCTGCCGAATTTGACCGCTTCGCACGAGCCGTCCGCAACGGAATAGAAATACGGCGTTTCCGCATCAAATTCCGCGGCGCAGGTGTCCACCATTTTATATGAAAGCGTGAAGCGCGGGCAGGGAAGAATGTCACAGCCCGAAAGTCTTTTAAGAGCCTTGTCGGGATAGCCGAATTTCTTTCCTTGCAGGTATTTTTCGGAATCAAGTCCGTTTTCTATGCTCTTTTCATAGTCCGCAAGGTGTTTGAGTTTGTTCAGGAAAAACATATCTACACGGGTAACGTCGTGGATATGTTCAAGTGTAACGCCCGCTTTTATCGCCTCGAATATTGTAAACAGTCTGCGGTCGTCGGATGTTGCAAGCCTTGTTTCGAGGTCATTGTCCGATATCGGGCGCGCATTGAGTGTGTCAAGCGAGATCTCCGCACCGCGCACCGCTTTCATCAGCGCATTTTCAAAAGACGGCGCGATAGCCATAACTTCGCCTGTCGCTTTCATCTGCGTGCCGAGTTTTCGGGATGCACCCACAAATTTGTCGAACGGCCATTTCGGGAACTTTACCACAACGTAGTCAAGCGCGGGTTCAAAGCACGCACAGGTCTTGCCCGTTATATCGTTTTTGATTTCGTCGAGAGTGTAGCCGAGCGCGATTTTTGTCGTTATCTTCGCAATGGGGTAGCCCGTCGCTTTCGATGCAAGCGCCGACGAGCGCGAAACTCTCGGATTGACCTCGATCACCGAATAATCAAAACTGTTCGGGTCAAGCGCGAACTGGCAGTTACAGCCGCCGACTATTCCGAGCGCGGAAATGATGTTCAGCGACGCCGAACGGAGCATCTGATACTCTTTATCCGAAAGCGTCAGCGCGGGTGCGACAACGATGCTGTCGCCCGTGTGTATTCCGACCGGGTCGAAGTTTTCCATTGAGCAGACCGCTATGGCGTTGCCCGCCTCGTCTCTCATCGTTTCAAACTCTATCTCTTTCCAGCCGAATATGTATTTTTCCACGAGTATCTGCGTTATGGGGGAAGCGTCAAGCCCCGTTTTTGCGGCTTTTTTCATCTGTTCCGCGTCATAAGCCACACCGCCGCCCGTTCCGCCGAGCGTGAATGCGGGACGGATGATCACGGGATAACCTATCTTTTCGGCGATTTCGAGAGCGTCTTCAACCGTTGTGGCAATATCGGAAGGAACCGTCGGTTCGCCTATCTGCGCCATTGTTTCCTTGAACAGTTTTCTGTCTTCGGCTTTGTCTATCGCTTCCGCATTCGTGCCGATAAGGCGTACATTATGCGCTTTCAGAAAACCGTCCTTTTCAAGTTCCGTCGCAAGCGTCAGCCCCGTCTGCCCTCCGAGAGATGCAAGCAGGCTGTCGGGCTTTTCTTTCTCGATAACGCGCTCAATGGTTCTTTTTGTCAGCGGTTCAAGATATATTTCATCGGCAAGAGCCTTGTCCGTCATTATTGTTGCAGGGTTTGAGTTGACGAGCACAACGTTTACGCCCGCATCTTTAAGCACGCGGCACGCCTGCGCTCCCGCATAGTCGAACTCAGCCGCCTGTCCGATAACTATCGGCCCCGAGCCGATAACTAGAACTTTTTTTATACTTGTGTCAAACGGCATTTCAGTTCCTGCCTTTCTGCATCAGTTCGCAAAATCTGTCAAAGAGAAATTCGGTGTCTTTCGGACCCGAACACGCTTCGGGGTGGAATTGGACGGAAAAAGCGTTGTATTCGGGATAGTCGATACCCTCACACGTTCCGTCGTTTGCGTTTACCCAGCGCACAACGCCGTTTTTGATGCTCTTTTCGTCAACCGCATATCCGTGATTCTGGCTTGTGATAAACGTTCTTGTTCCCAAAGCGTCCCTGACGGGCTGGTTAGCACCTCTGTGTCCGTATTTGAGTTTGAAAGTCCTTGCTCCCTGCGAAAGAGCCATAAGCTGGTGACCGAGACATATTCCGAATATGGGAACGTTTCCGAACAGTTTGCCTATCTCTTTGATTATCTGCGTATTCTCCGCAGGGTCGCCGGGACCGTTGGAAAGCATAACTCCGTCGGGTTTTTCCGCAAGGATTTCTTCCGCGGTCGTATCGTAGGGGACGGACACGACTTCACACCCGCGTTTGCAAAGACAGCGTTCGATGTTTGCCTTTGCTCCGAAATCCATAAGCACAACTCTGAATTTTCTGTCTCCGTCGGGCGTAAAAATCGTTTTTTTCGATGTGCTGACGTTCTTTACGGCGTCCTTGACAGAGTATCTTTTCAAACTCTCAAAAACAGCAGTAGAAGCGGCGGCACCTTTCGGAATGTCGTCGCTTATCGTTGCGTTCATAACTCCGTATTCACGGATAATGCGTGTCAGCCGTCTTGTGTCAACGCCGCTTATGCCCGGAATACCGTTGTTTTTAAGAAATGTATCGAGGGTATATTCCGCTCGGAAATTTGACGGTTCGTCGCATTTTTCATGTACGACGTATCCCTTGACAAAGCATTTGCCCTCGAAATCGGGACTGATTATGCCGTAATTTCCTATCAGCGGAAATGTCTGTGTAACAATCTGCCCGTAATAACTCGGGTCGGTCAATGTTTCGATGTAACCGCACATACCGGTCGTGAAAACTATTTCTCCGACCTGCGTCACGTCCGCGCCGAACGCTTCGCCCTCAAAAACGCTTCCGTCCTGCAAAATAAGATATCTTTTTTTCATACTCATACTTCCGTAAGTGTTGCCGCCATAACGGCTTTTATTGTGTGCATCCTGTTTTCCGCTTCTCGGAAAACCACGGAATTTTTACTCTCAAATACTTCGTCCGTAACTTCCATTTCTGTTCTGCCGAACTTTTCGCCCATCTCTTTGCCTATCTTTGTTTTGAGGTCGTGATAAGAGGGCAGACAATGCATAAATATCGTCGTGGCTTTTCCCGTTTTGCGCATAAGTTCCGCATTTACCTGATACGGCGAAAGTTCTTCTATGCGCTCCGCCCAAACGCTTTCGGGTTCTCCCATGGAGACCCAGATATCCGTATATATAACGTCCGCGTCCTTGACCGCTTTTGTCGCGTCGGTCTCAAACCTGAGTACGGAGCCGCTTTCTTTTGCAAACTCTTCGCATTTTGCAACGAGGTCTTTTGACGGAAAATATTTTTCGGGACAGCACGCCGTGAAGTTCAGCCCGAGTTTTGCGCAACCGACCATAAGCGAGTTGCCCATGTTGAACCGTGCATCGCCCATGTAAACAAAATTTATGCCTTTCAGTTTGCCGAACTGTTCCCGTATGGTCAGCATATCGGCAAGTATCTGCGTCGGGTGCGCTTCGTCCGTCAGCCCGTTCCAAACGGGGACGTCGGAATTTTCGGCGAGTTCTTCAACGGTTTTCTGCGCAAATCCTCTGTACCCTATGCCCTCGAACATCGACGAAAGCACACGCGCCGTGTCCGCAATGCTTTCTTTTTTGCCTATCTGCGAGCCTTGCGGGTCAAGATACGTCACTCCCATGCCGAGGTCGTGCGCCGCAACTTCAAAACTGCACCGCGTCCGTGTGCTTGTCTTTTCGAAGATAAGCGCAATGTTTTTGCCGTTGCAATACCTGTGCGGTACGCCGTCCTTTTTCAGCGTTTTCAACTTTTCGGCAAGGTCAATCAGATATGTTATCTCCTCACCCGAAAAGTCGAGCAGCTTCAAAAAGTCTCTTCCTTTCAAATTCATTCTTTTTCCTCCGCGCAAACTTTTTTCAGTATATCAATGGATTTTTCCAGCAATTCAAACGGAATGTTCAATGCGGGCAACAGGCGTACCTTGTCTTTTGCCGTCAAAACGAGAACCCCGTTTTTCATACATTCGGTAACGACATCTTTTGCGGGACGCTTCGTTTTTACGCCTATCATAAGTCCGAGCCCCGCAACGCTTTCAACACCCGCGGTACCGCCCAATTCGTTGAATATATATTCGGATTTTTTGCGAACGTCTTCAAGCCGGGTATCGTCAAGCCTTGAAAGCACATTCAGCGCCCCCGCGCAGCAAACGGGGTTTCCGCCGAATGTCGAACCGTGCGAACCGGGAGTGAAAACGTTCCCGACTTTTTCGCCGAGCATTGTCGCGCCGAGCGGCAACCCGCCGCAAAGCCCTTTTGCCGTGGACACGATGTCGGGAGTGAAACCGTAATTCATATATGCGTAAAGTTTTCCGCTTCTGCCGTTGCCGCATTGCACTTCGTCCGCAATAAGCAGTATATCTTTTTCTTTTGCGATATCCACCATCGCCCGAACGAACTCTTTTTCAAGCGGAATAACGCCGCCCTCACCGCGGACAATTTCAAACATTATCGCCGCCGTGTCGTCTCCGATTTCTGCTCTCAACGCTTCTTCCGTCGGCTCCACAGAAACAAAGCCCTCTGTCAGCGGCAGAAAATCGTGATGAAATGCGTCCTGTCCCGTTGCCGCAAGCGTTGTCAGCGTTCTTCCGTGGAAACTGTTGTTGAGCGTGATTATTTTGAAGCAGTCTTTTCCTTTTTTATCCGCGGCATATTTCCTTGCCGCCTTTATCGCGCATTCGTTTGCCTCCGCGCCCGAATTAGAAAAGAATACTTTCTTCATTCCGGTTTTTTTGCAGAGTTCCTCCGCAAGTTTTGCGCAGGGTTCGGTGTAATAAAGGTTTGAGGTGTGCTGGAATTTTCCGAGCTGCGCGGTGACCGCTTTTATCCACTCTTCGTCCGCAACGCCGAATGTGTTTACCGCAATTCCGCTCCCGAGGTCTATGTATTCCTTGCCGTCGCAGTCGTAAACAAGCGACCCCTTTCCTGAAACTATATCAATGGGAAAACGCGCGTATGTGTTTGCAACGTATTCCCTGTCAGTCGAAAATATATCAGTCATTTTTGTCCCCCTCAAACATCGTTCCGATGCCCTCGTCCGTCAATGTTTCAACAAGAATAGAGTGCGGAACCTGTCCGTCAATGATGAAAACGCGTTGAACGCCGTCCGCAATGGCCTGCACGCAGCATTCGACTTTCGGAATCATTCCGCCTGCGATAACGCCGTCATCAACAAGTTTTTTTGATTCGGAAACCGTCATGTGCGAAATAAGCGATGACGGGTCGTTTTTGTCTTTGAGTATTCCCGCAATATCGGTCAGAATGATAAGACTTTCCGCTTTCAGCGCACCTGCTATCTTTGCCGCCGCAGTGTCTGCGTTTATGTTATACACTTTTCCGTCATCGTCGCAGCCGAGCGTGGAAATAACGGGAATATATCCTTTTTCGAGAACGTCGAGTATTGGCTGCGGGTCGATTTCCGTAATCTTTCCCACATATCCGAGACGTTCGTCTTTTATCTGTGCTTTTATCATGTGTCCGTCAAGTCCCGAAAGCCCTATCGCCGAACCGCCGCGGCATTCAAGCAGATTGACAAGACTTTTGTTTATCTTGCCCGCAAGCACCATTTGCGCAACTTCTATCGTCTCTTCGTCGGTAACGCGAAGTCCGCCTACAAACTGCGTCTCTTTTCCTATTTTTGAAAGCATTTCCGTTATTTCGGGACCGCCGCCGTGAACAAGAACAACTTTCACGCCTATCAGGTTCAAAAGCACGATGTCTCTTACAACGGAATCTTTCAGTTTTTCGCTTGTCATTGCGTTCCCGCCGTATTTCACAACGAGAATTTTGCCCGTATATTTTTTTATGTAGGGGAGCGCATGAACAAGTATTCTTGCTCTGTCGGCATTTGAAACAGTCATCTTGTCCGCTCCTCTCATGTGCGATAATCGCCGTTTATCTTAACGTAATCGTATGTCAGGTCGCAACCCCACGCAACGGCGCTTCCCGTGCCGTCGTCAAGGTCGATCTCTATCGTTATATCGTGTTCGAGCAGTATCTTTTTCGCAAGTTCTTCCGAAAAATCCACTCCCGCGCCGTCTTTGCACACCGTTATCCGTCCCGCGGAAGATATGAACGTAACGCCGACCTTTGAAACATCGACATCAGCGCCGCTGTAACCGAGCGCGCAGAGAACGCGTCCCCAGTTCGCGTCCGCTCCGAACATCGCCGCTTTGACAAGGGAAGAACATATAACGGACTTTGCAACCGTTTTTGCGCACATCTCGTTTTTCGCTCCGATTACGGCACACTCTATCATCTTTGTCGCGCCCTCGCCGTCACCCGCAATGGATTTGCAAAGGTGAACCGTGACTGTGTTGAGCGCCTTCATAAATACTTCATAGTCGCCGTTCGGCTCGGTTATCTCCTTGTTTTCGGCTTCGCCGTTGGCAAGCACAACGACCATATCGTTGGTCGAAGTGTCGCCGTCCACGCTGACCATGTTGAATGTGCTTTGTATATCCGTCGAAAGCGCTTCGGAAAGCATTTCCGAACTTATCGCGCAGTCGGTTGTTATAAAAACAAGCATCGTCGCCATGTTGGGGTGTATCATTCCCGAGCCTTTTGCAATGCCGCCGATATGACATACCCTGCCGCCCAACTCAAACTCCACGGCAATCTCTTTTTTCTTTGTATCGGTCGTCATTATGCCCTCTGCGGCAAGTTCGCTGTTATCTCCGAGCCCCGAAACAAGTTCGTCTATCCCGTTCGAGATAGGCATTACGTCAAGCGGCAAGCCTATAACTCCCGTTGACGCAACCACAACGTCGCTTGCTTTTATTCCGAGCGCCGTTGCCGCGATCTCACTCATTTCTTCGGCTTTTTCAACGCCGTCCGCGTTGCAGGTGTTCGCGTTTCCGCTGTTGCAGATTATCGCCGTTGCCTTTCCGTTGGTAAGGTGTTGTTTTGTCACAAGCAGGGGAGCGCCCTTGACAAGATTTGTCGTATAGACCGCCGCCGCGTTTGCGACTTTGTCCGAAACGATAAGCGCAATGTCCCTTTTTGTTTTGTTTTTGCGTATTCCGCAATGTATTCCGTTTGCTTTGAATCCTTTCGCGGCACAAACGCCGCCGTTTATTATCTCCATAATCATATACTCCGTTTTCCGCTCTTCGCGTACATTTTCACTCTTTGTCTTGGTTCTTTCACTCTTTACGTTATATTCAGCCCGCTTGTTTCGTCTTTGCCGAGGATTATGTTCATTACCTCGACCGCCGCACCCGACGCGCCTTTTCCGAGGTTGTCGTAAACAGCCGTCAGAAGTATTCTTTCATCGTTTCCGAAAACGCATATTTTCATCGAATCAAGTCCCGACATCGCTGCCGCGGAAAGCATTCCGTCCGCCGCCTTATCTTCATAAGAGACTATCGCGGAAGCGTATTTGGATTTGTATATCTCTTTGATTTCGTCCGCTCCGACACCGTTTTGCAAATCGGAAGAGAACAGGGGAACGGTCACTTCCATTCCGCTGTAAAACGGCGCCACAACAGGACAGAATATCGGCGCGTTTTCAAGCCCCGTTATCGCCTGCATTTCTTTCAGGTGCTTGTGACTCTGCGTCAGACCGTACTGTCTCGGCGCTTCCAAAAGTCTGTCCCTGCCGTCCTGTTCATATTGCGCTATCATCTTTTTTCCGCCGCCGCTGTAACCCGTCAGCGAATGACAACACAGTTTTATGTTCGGTTTGATAACCTTTTCGTCAATCAACGGTTTTACAAGAGCGATAAAGCCGCTTGCGTGACACCCCGGAACAGCTATCCTTTTCGCGCTTTTCAGTCTGTCTGCTAAATCTTTCCTGAGTTCGGGAAAACCGTATACCCAACCGTTTGCCGTTCGGTGCGCCGTCGATGTGTCAATAACAACAGTGTTCGGGTTTTCAATCATTTCCACCGCTTCAACCGCCGCATCGTCGGGCAGACATAAAAAAGCAATGTCCGCTTCGTTTAACGCTTCTTTGCGCTTTTCCGCATTTTTCCTGTCTTCCTCCGCAAGCGTAAGCAGTTCGATGTCGTCTCTCTGTCCGAGCCTTTCGTATATCCGAAGCCCCGTCGTTCCCGCCTTGCCGTCGATAAATACCTTTTTCACTCTTTTTCACCGTCTTTCGAAGCCGTTGCATAAATAATCCGACTTGCGGATTTTATGTGCGACCTGATTTGCTGTAAGGATAATTATTCAAAAAACCGCATATAAATGAATTGTTATGCATATATAATAGCACTTTTTGAGCATTTATGCAATATCTTAATTTGAAAAAGTTAAAAAACGGCAATTCGTACAAACACAGGCGTATATCAAATATATGAATTGTATATATTGAAAAAACGCTGTACGAAAAAAGAAAAAAGCGTTTCCGAAGAAACGCTTAAAAGTCGGTGGTTATATTATTGTCGGCGGAATAGGAATTTGAAAAAACAGGGTAAAACGGCACTTTCTTTCGGCAATTCATTTTGTAAACAAACACCGTGCCCATCTTGTTGCCCTCCGCCTTAAAATCTTTTTGGTTATTTTACCATATATAAAGCCCAATGTCAATACGTCATAAAGTATTATTTAATTGAACTTTTTGCGGACGATGAATTATTTAACCTGCGGCAATCAATGCTTTCCGTCGATTATTATAGCCTCAATAATTGCTTGACAATTTCAAACTTACCCATTGCTGTTTTTACAGTTATATGGTATACTGTTTACCGGGTGGAATAACCTCCGAGTGCCGCCTGTGTTTTGCGGGCGGCATTTTCTCAACAGAACTCCCAACCAGAAGTTGGATGAAACGCATACTCATCAAACTAATGCGTCATTGTTTTTGAAGCTACTTACCGGTAAAATATAATTGTAGCTACGAAAATAAAAATCACGAGGTACTTGAATATGACTACAATTAAGATCAATGAACAAATTGCCTTTCTCCGAAAGCAGAAAGGTCTTACCCAAGAAGAACTTGCAAACGCCCTCGGTGTAACAAACCAGGCGGTTTCAAAATGGGAATCAGCACAATGTTGTCCGGATATTCAGCTTCTACCCGATCTCGCAAAACTCTTTGATGTTTCGGTGGATGAGCTTCTGGGGTATACTCCCGTTTCTACAACAGAAGATATTGTCCTTGCTATTCGCAAACGTATAGAGTCCTTGCCTAAGGGCGAAGATTTTGACTTTACCTTTAGAATGGCTGCAGCTCTTCACACGATTATTCTGTCTAAAGGAATGACCGCAGATAATATGAATCCAGGATGGGATACAGAAGATGCGATTGAACATGCCGGTACTGCTGAATGGGGCTATTCTTGTTGTAATATTCCGGAGATAACAACAACGATGAGGCACGGAGCTGTGTTCTTTTCAAACAATAGGAACCTAACTCTGATGAATAATGATGTTCGTCGAATCGTAGCAATGATCAAGCCATTTAGTGATGCAAAGAACTTGAAGATTGCCACAGCTCTTTACCAGTTGACTATCCATTCCGAAGATGCCTATACAACCGTTGCTCAGATCAGCGATAAGTCTGGGGTATCTCCTGAAAAAGTACAGGATTGTCTTGAGAGCGATTTGTCACAATTTATTCTCGAAAAAGAAGGTCCGGAAAGTCAGTTCCGGTTTGAAGGGATGTATATGAGTATCCTTCCGATTATCTCTCTTTTCGATTTCAAATAAATTTTCAAAAAGTTCCAACCTTTTCAGTTTCGCGTGTCTATATGTGTGAAAGCTTTCAACGAGGTGCAAACAAGTGAACAGACAAGATGTAGAAAAAATCGTAACAGAATACCTGAAGCCTATTTTCGGCTTTGCTTTGAAAAGGTGCAAAAACATTCATGATGCAGAGGATTTATCCCAGGATATTGTGACAAACGCGTTCCGTGCTCTTCTTATTAAGGATGATGTTTCCGACATGGGAAAATTCATTTGGACAGTTGCGCACAATGCTCTCAGCAATTATTATCGTGATGCGGCAAAGAGTATGCTCTGTGTTTCTGTTGATGAAGTTGCAAACCTGATCTCTGAGCCGTATTCCGAATCGGACGCCGATGATAATGCGGAAACCGTCCGCCGTCTCCGAACAGAGATCGCGTACCTTTCCAAGTTGCAAAGAAGAATTGTAATTGCGTATTATTTTGAGCAGCGCAAACAGGCAGATATTGCTATGGAATTGGGTATCCCTCTCGGTACTGTCAAATGGCACTTGTTTGAGGCAAAGAAAGAATTGAAACGAGGTATGGACACTATGAGAAACGCAAGCGAACTCAAATTTAATCCCATTAAATTTCACTCCTATGGTTTTAACGGTTCCGTCGGAACAAAGTCTCCGGACGAGTTTTTCCGCTCCGCGCTTTCACAGAACATCTGCTACTGTGTGCGTGATACCGCAAAGACCGTCAACGAGATTGCCGATGATTTGGGCGTTTCCCCCGTATATGTGGAAACAGAAGTTGAATTTCTTGAAGAATACGGCTTTTTGCTGGTGCGTAAAGATAAGTACATTGTCAATTTTATCATCAGCGAGCCCTCGGCGGAATTGCTTACCGTGCAGAATAATATGTATAAGCATGCCGCAGAATTGTTTGCGAACGAACTGTACGATGAGTTGACATCTTCCGATATTCTTGATGATTCGGATATTTGGTGCGGGCAAACAGACGCTCCCGTTTCCTTGACCGAATCTGCCAAAATCGATCGAAATTTTATTCTTTGGTCGCTGATTCCTTACATAATCGCTTGGTCGGGTGAAAAGTTGAGGGACAATCACATTTCTTTTGAAGATGTTGCCACTGTTCGTCCCGACGGAGCGCACAACATCTGCCATGCGTCTGTTGTACCCGATAACATGGTACTTCCGAATGACTATGTATATATGAGGCATTGGAGCGGGCCAATTTGGAACGGCGACGGTGAACACATTATTTGGCAAATCAACAGCGAGTGGTCTGACAGAGATAGCGGCAATGTACTTCGGTTTTCGGAAGATGCAAAACGTGTCCTCAGTCTCTACGAAAGAGAGTTTGACGACCGCCTTTCAAAGGATGAGTATGCATGGCTTGCGGAACGCGGCTACATAAAGACCTGCGGAGATTATGACGGGAACTTCAAGTCTTCGTGGCAGATAGTTGTTTTGGCAAGCAATGAAATCCGTGATAAACTTCTTGCTGTCGGTGAAAAATTAAAAGCAAAATACCAACCCGATTTTGATGCGCTGAAAGCGCCTTATTCCAAAGCGGTGTTGGCATCTGTTCCCGCACATCTCAAAAAGGTAAAAGAGTATGAATTGCAATTTTTGTTCAACTCTGACGGACGATTCCTGCTGCATTGTCTCACAACGCTTTTGAACAACGGCAAGCTGAAAACTCCTACCGAAGGACAGCGAAAATCCTTGACTACACTGATTGTTAATGTGTAATAAATATGGGGCTGTAAAAAAGCCCGGACCGCAAAAAAGGCTGAAAAATACAAAAAAAGCGACGGTCTAAAAGATAAACAAAAAGACTCAAAACAGCAATCTTTGTGTTTTCTCATAAAATAAGGTTTTAATACGCCTATTTTGCTACGGGCGAATCTCACCGCTCGATGTATAAAATATACACCAATGCTGATGATGTCCGGACTCTTATCGCCCGACACAGGCTATTTTCGGTTATTTTCTCTCTTTTCGTTTTGGCGGGCGTCAGCCCGCCTGCATCTCAAAAAGAAAAAATCTCTCGAAAATTTCTCTGTGTCGGGTGCCGGCAGTTTTTACGGTGCGGATTTTTGTCATAACGACAAAGAAGCCGCAGTGAATACTTGACGTATTTACAAGGCTTTTGCGAAAGTTAGGGCGGAAATCCGCACCGTTAAAACCGATGAGAGTTCGAATATCATCAGCCAAGGATTCGATTCACCCTTCTGAACCTTTTTTCCTATCCCCAAAGGGTTGTAAAAAAACTTGCGTTTTTTTACAGCCCCTATCCTTGATTTTGTAGAAATTAAAAAAAACATTGAACCGATAAACTATTGTTGCGACCTTGTAGGTGAAAGCTTTCAAAAGAGGTACCGAAGATGCAAAGCAAAGATTTAGAAAACCACATAGAATTCCTGTTATCTGCTGCCCTACAAAAATGCGGCAATATATATGACGCTGAAGATCTGACACAGGAGACACTCCTTGCCGCACTGTCATATATGGCACGCGGCAAGGCAATTCAAGATGTAAAAGCGTGGCTTCTTGTTGTTATGGGACGGAAATTTAATGATATGCTCCGTAAAAGATATAAGCAACCAATAGTCAGTATAGGAGATGGCTTTGATATCGTTGATGAGAATGCCTTGATCAAATTAAATGATAAAGACGACGAAGCGGAGAACGTTCGTAAAGCGGTTGCTTATCTTGCCAAGAACTATCGCGAGGTTATCGTGCGGTACTATATGAACGGTCAGAGCGTAAGGCGGATTGCATCGGAATTGGGCATTCCTGAGGGAACTGTAAAAAGCAGATTGTATCTTGGCAGGGATCATGTAAAGAAAGGAATCAGCGATATGGAAAAATACTCAAAGCAAAGTTATTCACCTATAACACTTCATGTTTCTTTCAGCGGAAATCCCGGATTAGACGGAGAACCGATCTCTCTAGTCAAAAACGATCTCATTGCACAGAATATCCTGTGGCTGGCTTATTCTAAACCGTTAACTGTTGAGGAGATTGCATTGTCTATCGGTATTCCGACAGCATATGTAGAACCTATTGTTCAAAAACTTGTAAAAGGAGAACTGATGAAAAAAGTCGGAAACAAAGTTTATACCGACTTTATGATCTCAACTTTGGATGATATGGAAAAGCATATTCCTGCGCAGAAAAAATGTGTGCATGAGAATTTTGAGTTATTCTGGAATGCTATCGAAAAAGTACTTGTAAAACTCCGTAAGTGTGAGTTTTTCGAAAGATGTTCGTTTGATGCAAGAAACTCCCTGGAACTGTATGTTGCATTTAACTGTCTGGATTACGGAACTTATATGACCTTCTCTGAAATATTCAATGCTGAACAGCAATTTAACGAACGTCCCAACGGTGGACGCTGGATTGCTTTTGGATACGTTGATTTTAAGGAGTTTAATCACAAGAACCATAACGAGTTGTCAGCACATTCCTATTCGGGTGAACGTGTTGCAAGGTTTGATAAATATGCCAATTGCGAGATGCTTGAATTGTATGTGTATGGTGCAGACGGATTCCCGTGTTACTCATATTATCATTCGGACGATTATACATTTTTCCCGGAGAATACATTTGTTGATGCGGAGATCGCAAAACTGCTATACATCATGCACATGGGAATCGATCCTGAAAGTATAGGCTTTAATCCGGAATATCTCAGGGCTATTCCTTGGCTCACAAAATGTAAGATATTCCGCGAGGAAGCCGGAAAACCCGTCATCAACATTCCTATTCTCTGTAAGGATGAGGCACAAGTTTTATGGAATCTTTGTACGGAAGCAAAGTACGAGATGGTTAAAGATCTGAAAGAGTTGCTTGCCGAGTTTTACAAAGGAAAGAAGCAAGAAATCCCTGCACATCTGGATAGTGTTCCTTTGCAGAAACAATATTTGTATGCAGATAACGCTATGCTTTTTGCCACAATAAGAGAGGCTCTTTCGAGAGGTAAGTTGTATGACGGTAATTATGACGACGATAGCAATGGCGTCAATCAACCTCCTTGCCCGATGGTTTTGGTAATCGGTTAATAAACCTTAAATCATCGCGGCATTTTATTAAGCGACCCAAAGTACACAATTATAACCACTGGTTCTACCGGTGGTTATGATTATGCTTTACTCATTGAAGTTTTCATACTCCTCAATAAAGCAAAATAGCCTGAACATATTGCCAATGGTAAAGAGGTTCAAACTATTAAGACTTGGTGCGGGTAACAGGACTTGAACCTGCACAGCCTTGCGACCGGTAGAACCTGAATCTAACGCGTAGCGCAGCGGCGCTCCGGCTCTGACAGTCCGGGGGACTGTCAGAGCCGGAGCGTGACCGAGCCGGAGCGTGACCGAGCCGCAGCGAGACCTGCCGATTCCGTGTTGGCAGAGAATAAAATCGACAAGCAGCATGCGCGACTTGTCGATTTTTGGTGCGGGTAACAGGACTTGAACCTGCACAGCCTTGCGACCATTAGAACCTGATGGTTGCGACACCTCGGTGACGAGTCAATCTGTCCATACAGGGCAGGCGCGTTCAGTTCTTTTTGTCACATGCCCGCGTTTTCGCTACCCATTCATGCCAACGGGGGTCCGCCTGTATTTCAGACTTTACGTTTGAAGCCTCGGGTACACACCACCATGGCCAGTCTTCGACAAGACTTGCATACGATATAGGTGGGCGGGAATCATCAATTGTCGCATCCGATTGAATCAGGCGTACCAGGGGCGCGGTATAGCAGCGCGCACCTTTCGCGCAGGATTCCTCAAAATATCTGAATTGCGTAAGAGCACAATCCAATGCTTCAAACGCATCGTCTTTTTTACCGTCCAACCATAGATACACCGAAAGCAACGTATAGATTCTTGCAATGTATGGATGATATATTCCGTAGTTTCCGTCGGTGCAGACATTGCCGAAAATCGCAATGGCTCCGCGCAGGCTTTGTGCCTTATCGGCAGGAGACATATTCATTTCGGAAGCAATGACGCCGCTTACCATAAGCTCGGAACATGCCATGACTGTTTTCAGCAGAGCCTCTCCATATGCTTTTGCGCGCTCTTTTCCGTCTGTTGCCTTTGCTTTCAGGATTTCTCTTGAGCCGTAAATATCCGGAGCGGTCTCAATCACGGCAAGTGCCTTTGCCTGTTCTCCGATATTCAGATACAACTGTGTAAGTTCGCGGATTACACGGTGACGCGGCTCTCCATCCTCCATGGTTTTCAGCAATTTCTCATAAAGCGATATTGCCTCTTTCCACTCCGAATAAGTCCGATGCCTTTCGGTATCCAGAATATCGTATCCTTCTTCGTCCGTTAAATGGTGTTCTCCGTAACGCACATATCCAGCATTATACAATGCCGAGGCGAGGCAGAGCATGATTTTTTCGTTTCCCGGGAATTCGATCAAGGCGTTCCTTGCAAATGAAATACATTCGCCGATGTTAATATCCACTCCGTTATTTTGAAAATTCATATTTTCGATTTTCTCAACCAACATGTTGATTTTTTGTGAACGCTCATTGTTGTAACCGAAAAGTTCGTCTATCGAAACGCCGAAATAATGAGCAATGGACGGAATCATTTCCATGTCGGGGTACCCGCCGTTTGCTTCCCATCGTGAAACCGCCTGTGACGTCACACCGATTGCCTCTGCAAGTGTTTCTTGTGTACGTCCGTCCCGCTGGCGAAGCTCGCGTATTTTCTGTCCCAGATTAAGTTGCATAAAAGCACCTCCAAATTTTATTTCACCGGTGTGATTATAGAATAGCACAAATTTTTCAAAAAAACAATTATCAATTCATTGTTTCAAATCCAAGTAATCATTGGATTGAGCGTGATATTGCCTGATAGCGTATAAAAGCGAACTGAAAATCGGCAGACGCACCGCCATAGGTGGTGCGTCCTCTAAAAGCCGTGTGACAACGGAAAATAAAAAGCAAAAAGCCTTGAAAACTCAGTGTTTTCA
>ERZ857998.247-NODE-247-length-81481-cov-12.637217_pt1 | contig 81481 bp, 84 predicted proteins | sample MGYA00519954_ERZ857998 | MGnify/ENA primary metagenome ERZ857998 (study PRJEB31778, sample SAMEA3449424) | human gut metagenome | biome: human gut; feature: human-associated habitat; material: faeces | place: United Kingdom | collected 2010/2012 ...
ATATTGGACTTCACATACAGAAAGAGAACATACAGAGTGTTGTGTGTTCTTTTTTCTTGTTCTGAAGCAGGAAAAGATAAGGCAGCGTTACTTTGATGTGGATTGACATTGTAAATAAGAGAAGTTATAATTTCTTGTATATGAATATGTTCTTGCATATACTACTATCGCCCTACATCATTTACATCATATTTTACATCATTTGCCCGCAAAGTGACTCAAAGTAGAGCAAAAATATGAAGTATGGGGGATAATTGGAATATGGAGAATTTAATAGTATTAACACCAGCTTGGTCGAGTATGAAAGAACCACAAAAAAGCTCCCGACCATGAAGCCGGTCGGCGCTGACAAGAAGGCAGACGTATCGCCAAAGAAGGTTAGAGTTCTTGATGAAACAAAGATCGAGGTAGAGCCTTTATTCGAAGAATATGTAGACTTTGATTCTTTCGCAGCCTGTGATTTCAGAGCAGTGAAAATCAAAGCATGCACAGAGGTTCCAAAGAGTAAGAAGCTTCTGAAGTTTGTCCTTAACGATGGAAGCGGCACAGACAGGATCATTCTTTCGGGTATTCACGGATATTATGAACCGGAAGAACTGGTCGGCAAGACTGCGGTTGCCATCACAAACCTTCCGCCTAGAAAGATGATGGGCGAAGAAAGCAACGGCATGCTTTTGTCCTGCATCAACAAGTATGATGGCGAAGAAATGTTGAATTTCATCATGCTGGATGACCAGATTCCGGCAGGCGCGAAGGTGTATTAAGCGTCCTAAAAATGGAGCAAAAAGTCTCTCATGCACCAAATCGTGCACCAATTTATATCGAGGGTGTACCACAAAGGCAGAGAGAAATGTGCAAATGAAAACAGCCCCGCAGAAGCGATTCTGCAGGGCTGTTTTGATGATTCGAACGGCAAGAGCGGCAGGCAGAAGGCCAATAATTCCGGCCGTCGATTCAAAGAGCAACAGCTTTTGAAACTCGCCACCTTTGTTTATGCTAGAGCATTCTCATCCTCGCTTGGCAAATCGGTCATATTTTTCAGACTGATGCCGAGCGTGGCACCATTGTGAAGTAAAGCCGAGGTTGTAGGGGGCAAGAATCCTGCCGCACCTAACGCGATCAATGCCAGGTTGAAACCTACGATAAAGCGGTAGCTGCTGCGGATACGTCCCATCAGCGCAATGCTGAGCCTGCGCAGTGTCACCAGCGCGAAGAGATCCTCCGAGGCAATGGTGATGTCAGCAATCTCGCGAGCAATCGCCGCACCGGTGGAGATGGCAATGCCTGCGTCAGCTTCCGACAGAGCAGGAGAATCGTTGATGCCGTCTCCCACCATGATGACAGTGTGTCCCTTTGCCTTTTCCTGACGGATAAACGATGCTTTGTCCTCCGGCAAAACTTCCGCGAATACGGCGTCTACGCCTACCTCAGCGGCAACGGATTCCGCGGTGCGGCGGTTGTCCCCGGTCATCATGACCACATTGACAAAGCCGCTTTTATGCAGTGCTTTTATCGCGTCCCGCGCCTCTCGCCGAAGGGGATCGTGGATGCAGATGACCGCTGCCAGTTCTCCGTCAACACAAAGATACAGATGGGAATAGGCGGCAGATAGCTCATTGTATTTGTCCTGTTCCCCCTCAGGGATACGGCAGCCTTCGTCCTCAAAGACAAAATGCGCGCTGCCGATAACGACCTTCTTACCCTCGACCATACTGGAAATACCATGCGCCACCAAATATTGCACCTGCGAATGGTATTCCTCGTGAGTCAGTCCGCGGCGCTTCGCTTCCTCCACAACAGCATTGGCCATGGAGTGAGGATAGTGTTCTTCCAGGCAGGCGGCAAGGCGGAGCATTTCCGCCTCATCATGTCCGCCGAAGGAAACAATTTGTGCCACCTTCGGCGCGGCATAGGTCAGTGTGCCGGTCTTGTCGAACACGATGGTATCCGCTTTGGCTACCGCCTCTAAAAAGCGTCCGCCCTTGACAGAAATATGATAGCCGTTGCATTCCCGCATAGCAGACAACACCGCGATGGGAATAGCCAGCTTCAGCGCGCAGGAGAAGTCCACCATCAGCACCGACAGCATTTTGGTCACATTTCGGGTCAACAGGTATGTCAGCGCCGTGCCGGCCAAAGTATAAGGAACCAACCTGTCCGCCATCCGAGATGCTTTGTCTTCAGCGGTGGATTTTAACTTTTCTGATTCCTCAATCATCCGAACCACGCGGTCATACCGTCCGCTGCCGGATAACTTTTCCACGCAGATTACACATTCGCCTTCTTCAGCAACTGTACCGGCATAAACAGGACTGCCGGGGCGCTTTGGCACAGGCATGGATTCGCCGGTGAGAGAGGACTGGTTCACCATAGCTTCACCCTCCGCCACCTTGCCATCCAGGGGAATCATGCCGCCGGCGCGGATTACGATACGATCGCCCGGTTTTATGTCTGTGATCTTTGTCAGTATTTCTGTTCCATTTGCCTGCAGCCAGACATTATCGACCCGCAGACTCATGGCTGAAGCGAGGTCTGCTACGGACTTTTTGCGTGTCCACTCCTCCAAAATTTCACCTAGCCGCAGCATGAACATGACAGAGCCCGCGGTAGAAAAATCACCTCTTGTCATGGATACCGTGATGGCAGTGGCATCCAGCACAGCAACGGACAACCTTCCATGGCGCAGTGCCAAAAAGCCTTCTTTGATGTACTTTACAGAGCGAAACAACGCCAGTGCCGACGTGATCGGTGCCGGCAGGAACAGCTTGGAAACGCACCGTCTCATGAGGGTGATGGCGAGCTTGTCCTCAAACTCTCGATTCAGTTCTCGGGAGGTATGCTCCGGCACCAGTTCCATGCCTTCCGCCTTGGCAAAGGAGAAGGATGCCAGCGCGGCGATGACGTCCCCGCGCGTTCCGGTGTACACCACCACCGCGTCCTGGGTTCGGTCATAAACCTTTACATCCTGTACGCCGTCCTGCGCACGCAGATAGTATTCCAGTACATCCGCCTGCGATAAGCTCATCCGTCCGCAGCACAAGTGTACACGCAGGCGTCCCGGCAAATCATGTAGGATTGTACATTTCATGGATCATTCCACCTTGCTTTCCTCTGCGGGTGTTTCTGCGGAAGTATCCTCTACTACGGCGGCAACCTCTGTCTCCGCACGGCGTTCATTGATGACCTTGGCTTCCGCGTAGATATCGCCGGCGTTTTCCCGCACAGCAGCAGCAGTGGTCATCACGCTGTCCTTGGCGCGAAGCGCGGCAGCGGTAGTGTGAGCGTAGACCTTCTTCGCATCCTCACTGCATAGCAGTTTGACACCCGCTGTGCCAAACAGTACACCTGTTGCAAATAAACCGATTTTTTTCATAATCATGAACCTCCTGATATTAAGAATGTATATATCAAACCGATCACCGAAAGGTCGGCGCCGGAATGAGTCTGGTGTTTTTGGATTTTTTGTGTTTTTCATCTCGGCCACTCCCTGCTGGTTAGCGTCATCTAACCAGCGTGCGTACAGACCTGGGGTTAGATAAAGCTAACTGATATGCTTTGAAAAAGCCGCGTTTTTCGCGGCCCTTCGGCTTCTGCAAACAACTCCTTGCAGGCGCCGCATACCAGTGTTTGCGCGTGGTATCCCTGTGTCTCCAGCTTCCCGATCTGCTCCTTGTGAGAAACCATCAGGATCAATCCGCGCAGTGTCAGGTTTCTTTCGGAAAGGCTTCGCGGAGCTGGCCTGTTTCCTAATCGGTAAAAGCCAGGATTACGCCTCCCTAAAATATGACTACTTTGCTTCTTTTGGTCGTATTATATCGCGCTTCGGTTCTCTTTGCAAGAGGTGATTAGATTTTTTTCGTAATTCTTTTCGTATTTTTCTGCAAATTCCGCTTGCTTTCGGTGCGCGCTTGTGCTATCATATAAGGGCTGTAAAAGTTTTTGCGGCCAAATAAAAAATATGTCGGCAGGTTGTAAGCCCGGCAGGAAAGGCAGAGACGAACATGAAGGAAGGAATCCATCCTGATTATAAGGAATGTAAAGTAACTTGCGCATGTGGTAACACTTTCGTTACAAAGTCAACCAAGGAAGAACTGAGACTCGACGTATGCTCAGCATGCCATCCGTTCTTCACCGGCGCAGCGAAGATGATCAACCGCGGCGGTCGTGTTGAAAAGTTCAAGAACAAATACAACCTCGACTAATCACAGGAAACAGACCCGGAGCTCTTGCTTCGGGTTTTTCGTTGCGGCTTCGCTGAAAATCTGAACCGCTCCGGGCAGAAAACCTGCAGCGCGAACCGGATTTTGCGTTTTTTCTTTCGGAAATCACAGAATGTTTGCGGAAAGCGTTTTTCGCCCTTTTCTTCTTGAAAAGTTTATGCTACAATAATAGATTAGAAAAGAATGAAATGAAGGAGAACCCAATGTTTGATAAACTCGATTTCATATTGGAAAAATACGAAGAACTGTCTCTGAAAGTTTCTGACCCGGATGTCATCAACAATCAGAAGCTCTGGCAGAAACACATCAAAGAGATGGGCGAAATGGAGCCGATCGTCAATAAATACAGGGAATATAAAAAGGCGAAGGAGGCGGTCGCGGAGGCTAAGGAAATGCTGGATTCCGGCGATGAGGAGCTGCGCGAACTCGCCAAGATGGAGATCGCCGAATACGAGGAGCAGCTTCCGCAGTTGGAGGAACAGCTCAAGATCCTCCTGCTTCCAAAAGATCCGAACGATGACAAAAATGTCATTTTGGAGGTGCGCGCGGGTACCGGCGGCGAAGAGGCCGCGCTGTTCGCGCAGGATCTTTTGCGTATGTATCTGCGCTACGCGGAGCGCCGCGGCTGGAAGGCGGAGATTATGGACGCCAATGATACCGGTATCGGCGGTATCAAGGAAGCCAGTGTTCTGATTAAAGGGAAAGGGGCTTATTCCAGACTCAAATATGAATCCGGCACGCATCGCGTGCAGCGCGTACCGGAAACCGAAAGCTCCGGCCGCATCCACACATCTGCGGCAACGGTTGCCGTACTGCCGGAGGTGGATGATGTAGAAGTAGAAATCAATCCAAACGATGTTCGCGTCGATGTATACCGCTCCTCCGGAAACGGCGGACAGTGCGTCAATACGACGGACTCCGCAGTGCGGCTGACCCATATTCCGACCGGACTGGTGGTCACCTGTCAGGACGAAAAATCACAGATTAAGAACAAGGATAAGGCGTTCAAGGTGCTCAGATCGCGGTTATACGATATGAAGCTGCAGGAGCAGAACGATGAAATTTCAGCGGAGCGCCGCAGCCAGGTCGGTTCCGGAGACAGAAGCGAGCGCATCAGAACGTATAACTTCCCGCAGGGACGAATCACCGATCACCGCATTGGCATGACGATTTATAAATTGGACAGCTTCCTGGATGGTGACATCGATGAAATTATCGATGGATTGATTACGAGTGATCAGGCAGAGAAGATGAAGAACTTTTAGGCCTTGCTTCGACCATATGAACGGCGTTGCCGCAAGGCAGCAAGGCCAGCGTGAATTAAGGCCTTGCTTCGATCGTGCCAGCGGCGTTGCCGCAAGGCAGCAAGGCCAAAGATTTACCTCACAAATCTGAAGGGTGTGGAGAATAAATTGGAGACGAGAATTTTAGGAACAACAGAAGCGGATATACGGCTGGCGGCGGAGATGATCCAAAAAGGCGGCTTGGTCGCCTTCCCGACGGAAACGGTCTACGGACTGGGCGCTGACGCGCTGAACGCGGAGGCGGTCGGCAAGGTCTACGCGGCGAAGGGTAGGCCTTCGGATAATCCGATGATCGTGCACATAGCGCAAAAGAGCGATATGAACAAGCTGACCGATGGCATCACACCGGAGGTGGAGAGGCTGATGGAGGCTTTTTGGCCGGGGCCGCTGACGATGGTCGTGCCGGCGAAGGATGTGATTCCGAAGGTGACGACAGGCGGTCTTGCGACGGTTGGCGTGCGGATGCCGGAGGACGCGATTGCCAGAGCGCTGATCAGCGCGGCTGGGGTGCCGATCGCGGCGCCGAGCGCGAATCTGTCCGGCAAACCGAGTCCGACGCGCTACACCCATGTGGCGGAGGACCTCGACGGGCGTATCGACGCGATTATCGCAGGTAATGACTGCAAGGCAGGCATTGAATCTACGGTGGTGGATATGACCGGAGAAGTGCCGACGATCCTGCGTCCGGGCGTAATCACGCGGGAAATGCTCCGCGAAGCGCTCAACGGGGAGGTCGCTGTGGATCCTGCGCTTTTTGAAAAGCCGGATATTTTTAACAACGACGGAAACGGACTGCTGCAGACGGGCGAGGATTTCCATCCGAAGGCGCCGGGCATGAAATACAAGCATTACGCGCCGCGAGCGGAGATGACGATCTTCAGCGGAGAACGTGAAAAGGTAAAGCTGGCGATGGCAGAAGAAAAAATGCGTCGTGCCGCGCAGGGACAAAAGGTCGAAGTCATTGTCTACGATGACGCGGATCCGCAGACTGCCGCGCATGATTTTTTTGCAAGGCTCAGAGCTTGCGACAAAAAGGGCGTGGACGTGATTTTGGCGGCGGCGCTTAAGGAAGATGGCATAGGGTTCGCGGTGATGAACAGGATGTTTAAGTCCGCGGGATATCATATTAAGGAGGTTCTGTAATGAAAATTGCAGTTGCGTCAGACCACGGAGGCTTCGCGCTGAAGGAACTGGTCAAGAAGCATTTGGAAGAAAGAGGAGCGGAGGTCCTGGATTTGGGGACGCACTCCGAGGAATCGGTGGATTATCCGATTTATGGAAAACGCTGCGCGGAGGCGGTCGCTTCGGGTGAGGCGGATCTGGGCGTAGTTTGCTGCGGGACAGGCATCGGTATTTCTATCGCGGCCAATAAGGTCAAGGGGATTCGCTGCGGCCTCTGCACGTCTGTCGAGATGGCGCATCTGACGAAGCAGCATAATAACGCGAACATGATCGCGCTCGGCGGCAGAACCACATCGCCGGCGCTCGCGCTTGCCATCGTCGATGAATGGCTGGATACCGACTTTGAGGGCGGCAGACACCAGAGACGTGTGGATATGCTTAACGAAATGTAAGCCTTTTCTTGCGTGTTTTTTCAAGAAAGGACTTGCCTGACGGGCAAAAATGAATCAGACAACTATGAATTACCAATGAGATAAAAGGAGAAATATGATGGGAAAAGTACTAGTATTCGATCATCCGTTAATTCAGCACAAGGTCACTCTGATGAGAAAAAAGGAGACCAATAACAAGGAATTCCGAGAGCTGGCAAAGGAGGTCGTCACGCTCATGGGCTATGAGGCGACACGCAATCTGCCGCTGATGGATGTGGAAATCGAGACACCGATCTGCAAGACAACGCAGAAGATGCTCAAGGGTGAGGATATCGCAATCGTACCGATTTTGAGAGCGGGACTTGGCTTTGTAGATGGTATGCTGGCGCTTTACCCGAACGCGAAGGTCGGACATGTGGGCCTTTATCGGGATCCGGAAACGCATATGCCGGTGGAGTATTACTGCAAACTGCCGAAGGATATCGACAAAAGAACGATTTTTGTGGTTGACCCGATGCTGGCAACAGGCGGTTCGGCAATCGACGCGATCAACTCCATCAAAGCGCGCGGCGGCAAGGACATTATCTTCATGTGTCTGATCGCGGCGCCGGAGGGCATCGAGGCCCTGCAGAAGGCGCACCCGGATGTGGATATTTATATCGCGCAGCAGGATGAAAGACTGAACGAGCATGCTTACATCATCCCGGGACTCGGTGACGCGGGTGACAGATTATTTGGAACGAAATAAGGAATTTTTTGATGAAACAAAGAAGAGATCCGGCACTGTTTATCCATCGACCGAGAGATGTTTAGATTGCTCGGTATGCGAAGAACAGAAGAACGCGAGGAAGCGAATCACGGGAGGAAATAGATATGAAATTTGATTTTATACCGGACAGCGTAAGTCATTTTGACAATGCTTACGATGTGCTCAAAGAGAGAGGTTTTATTGAGCAGTCCACGAACGAGGACGAAATCCGCAAGTTGCTACAGAACGAAAAGGTCAAGTTCTACATCGGTTTTGACCCGACGGCAGACTGCCTGCATGTCGGGCATTTCATGCAGGTCATCATCATGATGTATATGCAAAAATACGGGCATACCCCTGTTGTACTGATTGGCGGCGGTACCGGCATGGTCGGCGACCCGTCCGGTCGTACAGACATGCGCAAGGTAATGACGATCGAGACCATTGAAAATAACTGCAACCAGTTCAAAAAACTGTTTGATAAGTTCCTGGATTTCGATGACGAGTGGGAGTATGTTGGCAATGAGGGCGTCTATACTCCGGGTCATCAGAATAAGGAACCGGATCCCGGCAAGGCTGTCGCGGTCAACAACGCGAGATGGCTGCGGCCGCTCAACTACATCGACTTTTTGAGAGAGGTCGGCACGCAGTTCAACATCAACACGATGCTGCGCGCGGAATGCTTCAAGCAGAGAATGGAGCGCGAGGGCGGTCTGACGATGTTCGAGCTGAACTACATGCTGATGCAGAGCTACGACTTTATGGTTATGGCGCGTGACTTCGACGTAAAGATTGAATTCGGCGGCAACGACCAGTGGTCCAACATTATCGGCGGCGTCGATCTGACTCGTAAGATGGCGGGAAAAGAGGTTTACGGCATGACCTTCTCGCTTTTGACGAACTCCGAGGGTCAGAAGATGGGCAAGACCGCAAAGGGCGCGCTGTGGCTCAACGCGGAAAAAACTAGCCCGTATGAATTCTTCCAGTACTGGAGAAATGTCGCGGACGCGGATGTCAACAAATGCCTGCGTATGTTGACCTTCCTGCCGATGGACGAGGTCAATCGTCTGTCCGCGCTGGAGGGCGCGGAAATCAACCACGCCAAGGAGGTGTTGGCTTACGAGGTCACCAAGCTGGTGCATGGTGAGGAAGAAGCGCAGAAGGCGCTCGACGGTGCGCGCGCGGCCTTTGGCGGCGGCGGAGACATGGTGAACGTGCCGACGACCAAGATGGAAAGAGAGAAATTTGAAGGCGAAGGCATCGGCGTTGTGACGCTGATCAAGGAGCTCGGTCTGGTGCCGAACACCAGCGAGGGCTTCCGCACGATCGAGCAGGGCGGCCTGACGGTTGCGGGAAACAAGGTAACCGACCGCAAGCTGAATATCACCGCCGACATGTTTGACGCGGAAGGTAAGCTGCTGATTCAAAAAGGCAAGAAGAAGTTCCATATGGTGGAATTAGGATAAATGAGGATTAAAAGAAACAAAACAAGACATGTGATTACATGTGGAGAAGCGTAATTGAAAATTGTAAAACCGTCTGCACTTGCAAAAGTATGCAGGCGGTTTTTTGTAGAGATACAAGCACCGCGTCGCATTTTGGGGTAGAGATAATAATTTGAAACAGGTAAACAAAAAGTAGCCTGCAAATGATTACAAAGATAGATAAAAAGTATAAATATGATGAAAGCCACAGAAGAATAGGGATGTAAATTTATTGTCTAGAATTGATAATTATATAGTTTTTATCACAAAATCAACAAATTTTTGTGATGCTGTAGAGAAGATGTTGTCTTTATCATAGACCAAATATAAACTAGTTTTTGTAAAAGTATGCGCAATCGATTTTGAAATCAAAAAATCCTTTGAAAATGCTGGTTCAAATCTTTCCAATGTTGACTTTGGGAGAAGCGCAACACACAATCCTTTCGTGGCGAATGAAAGCGCGGTTCGATTATCATCACATATATATTTAAAGTCTAGATTTCCGTGAGATTCAGGCATATTTTTCTCAATGTGGCTAACCCATCTGCGAGCGGCTATAATGGGGAGTGAATAAAGTGTTTCAAAACGAATTGCCTCAAGATCATTATTTAAAAAAGTTGGTCTTCCAACAACGACTAGTTCATCGTCGATTAATTTAACATATTCAAAGAATTTGTTCATATCAAAGGGGGTGCGTATGATGGCCAAATCGATTAAATGCTTCTCAAGTAATTCCAACAAATTAAAGGTAATTCCTTCGGTTATAGAAAATGAGTCGTCGTTTTCCAAAAGATATTTTTCTATGAGCATGATTGAGTATGCAGAAGAAGATGAAATCATTCCTATATTAATTGTGCTTTCAGATTTTGAATTTAGCTCACTAAAAATTGATTCACTGAAAGCTATGAGAGACAGAGCTCTCCGATAGAACATTCTTCCTTTTTTTGTAAGGGTCACACCCTTCGATGTTCTTTCAAAAAGTGTAACATTTAGTTCCGTTTCTAGCCGTTGTAATTGCTTTGTAAGCGGTGGCTGGGAAATATGTAATTCCCTTGCAGCTTTAGAAATTGATCCATTTTCGGCTATGGCAATAAAGTTAGTTAATTCTTTTATATCCATACCAAGCACCTCGATTTTTTTTTATTCTACCACAGACACAAACAAAAAACCATATAAAAAAAGCATAGCTATATACCGTATTGATATTATTTAGATATGATGAGGCATGATATAATTACCTAAAACGGGAGGGAAAAATGTTTGAGTTTATATTATCATTTTCGCCTATCGTCGTGTTGCTGATAAATTTGCTGCTCTTTAAAATGTCAGCACCGAAAGCAAGTGCACTTGCATTTTTAGTCACTTTGTTGGAGTTTGTCACTATATTCAAACCCGGTCTGATTGGCATAGAAATTACCTTAAAAAAAGGATTGGCAATGGGTTTCTTCATGGGATTTATCGCATTTGGTGCAATGATGCTTTATAATTTGGTTGATTTATCTGGCGGATTTGCAGCGATAAACAAATTTTTACTGCGACATATTGAAGATAGATTTGTACTTTTTTTAATGATGTGTTGGGTCTTTTCCGCTTTTTTACAAGGAATTGCAGGATACGGAATTCCTGCGGTAATTGTATCAACGGTGTTGATAAAGGCAGGATATGAGCCGATAAAATCAGTCGCGGCAGCACTTGCAGGGCACTCTTGGGCCATCAGTTTTGGAACGATGGGTTCATCGATATATGCGATTAATCTCGTTACCAGTTCCTGCTTGGGCGGAATTCTACATGAAATGGCAGCATATGGATCTTTGGGCATGCTATGCAGCGGCTTAGGAGTGTGTTTTATTTATGGGGGCTTTCAGTTTGTTTTAAAAGGACTTAAGTATCTTATACCGTCTTGGATAGTGATGATCGTGTCACTGTTTGTTATGGCTAATTTAGAAATGGTTTCCTTAATTGGGTTCGTTACGGGGCTTGCCGGCACAGCGACAATGGTGCTGATTTATAAATTATCTGAGGGGAATTTCGCTGAGCAGTTGGACATAGAAGAAAAAAGAAAACTAATCAATGGGATACTTCCTTATGTTTCAGTAATTACTATTTCTATTATTTTGGCAGTACTTGATCCCAAAATAAAACTTACGCTTTCCTTCCCGAGTTACGAAACAATACAAGGTGTTATAGTCGCAGAGCAAGAAAATTATGTGGTGTTTAATATATTCAAGTACCCATTTGTTATTATTTTTATCGCTACGCTGCTTTGTGTGGTGTACTATAGAAAAATTAACTTTTTGAAGAAAGGTTGCTTGAATACCGTAATCAAGAATACTGGGAAAAAAATATACGCAACGGAAATTGTTTTGTTCTTGCTGCTTATGACAGCGCAGATGATGATGGACAGTGGTATGATTAAAACTTTTTCTGAGGCCCTTGCTAGCTTCGCAGGAGGGTATTATCCGTTGATAGCAACAATGGTTGGAGCAATTGGAACATTTGTTACAGGAAGTAATACCAATTCAAATGTTTTATTTGGTGCATTACAGGAAAATATTGCCATATCATTGGGACTTGTTCCGACTTTTATGTGTGCAGCCCAGTCTATTTCGGCTTCGGTAGCAGGAGCAATCAGTCCGACTACAACGGCTCTTACGATAGCAGCCGCAGGAGATGGTATTAAGGAAAATGAAGTGTACAGATATACAATTATTTTCACATTTTTTTCGGTTCTCCTTTTGGGAGTAATGAATCTGTTTGTAAACATAATTCTTTCATAATAAGTTAAAGTTAAGATGTACATTGGTACTGACAAAGAAGTGCCAGATTAGAACTATGTGCATTAGGTAGTTAGCGCTATTTTGATTTTGGAGGTGAAAGAAATGGAAAGAAAAAAGAAAAAGATTTCTGTACCGCATACCTATGTTATACTCTGCATGCTAGTATTGATATGTGCTATTATGACGTGGCTTATTCCTGCTGGCGCTTATGATAGAGTTGAAGATGCGGTAACCGGTAAGATGGTTGTGGATCCTGATTCATTCCATTTTACTGATGACGGAGGGGGCTTGGGATTCTTTGATGTGATGCTTGAATTCATCAAGGGAATGGAGAGCGCCTCAGATGTGATATTTTTTATTTTCATTATTGGAGGAGCATTTACAATCATTCAGGATACTGGAGCGATGTCTGCAAGTATTCACGCGATGGTGAGGAAATTCGGAAAGAAACAGAATCTTATTCTTATCTTGTTTATTTTCATGTTTTCCGTACTAGGCGGAACAATGGGGATGGCAGAAGAACTTATTGTTTTTATCCCACTTTTGGTGACATTGTGCAACGAACTTAAACTGGATAGGATGGTGGCCTTGGCTGTTTCAATGATTGGTGCCCGAGTAGGCTTTACTACGGGACTTGTAAATCCGTTCACAGTCGGAGTGGCGCAGGGAATGGCAGACTTGCCCCTCTATTCAGGTCTTGGGTACAGACTCATATGGTACGGCGTGATACTTGTGTTCACTTGCTGGTACATCCTTCGATATGCGAAGAAAATTAAGGAAAACCCGACAGCAAGTATTATGTACGGTGTAGAAATCAAAGGGGAAGAAGTCTTTGAGGATGGTGAAGCCCCTGAACTAACTGCAAGGAGAATAGGGGTTATTGCGTTATTCTTTGTATCTTTGGCAGTGATGATTTTTGGAGTATTCAAAGCCGGATGGTTTATGGAAGAAATAGCGACTGTATTTCTCATACTGGGAATTGCCGCAGGGTTTATAGGTGGAATGAATCCAAGTACTATCGCAAAATCGTTTGTAAGAGGAGCTGCCGACATGACTTTTGCTGCACTTGTGGTTGGTGTTGCAAAAGCTGTGTTGCTTACGCTTCAAGATGGTGCGATTATAGATACTGTAGTATTTTACGCATCAAGTGTTCTAAAGCATTTACCAAAGATGGTTGCGGTATGGGGAATGTATGTATTCCAATTGCTGCTCAACTTTCTTATTCCTTCTGGCTCTGGACAAGCTGCCGCAACGATGCCTATTATGGCACCATTGTCAGACACACTTGGAATAACAAGACAGACGGCCGTTCTCTGCTTCCATTATGGAGATGGATTTACGAATTTAGTTGCACCTACTCTTGGAACCTTAATGGGATGTATTGCTGTTTCAAAGGTCCCATTTGATAGATACTTGAAATGGGTAATGCCATTATTATTTGCATGGATTTTTGTTGGCTTTGTTTCCGTAACAATTGCAGTATTAATAAATTTGGGACCGTACTAGAAGATGCTTGGAGGGAGAAATGATTTTTACTAAAGAATTAGAGGAGAAAATTCGGAAGTACATCGACGATAATCGTGAATTAATAATTGACTTTTATAGAGATTTGGTGAATCACGAGGGCAAGGATGGCGAAATAGATAACCTTAGAAAAACCGCAAGTTTTCTTAAAAAGAATTTTGAGTTAATTGGTATGTCTTCTGAATTGATAGAAGTTGGAGGTGGGCATGCCCCAATAGTGACCGGTGTATTAAATCCAAAAGCGCCGGGGAAAGAGATGGTTTTTACAGGACATTATGACACCGTATTTCCAACGGGAACAAAAGGAAAGAATCCTTTTAAAACAGAAAACGGAAAAGCCTTTGGACCAGGGGTATGTGATATGAAAGGGGGAATTGTTATTTCCTTTTTCGTGGCAAAGGCACTAAAGGAATTTGGGTTTAAGACTTGCCCGATCAGATTGTTCTTTGTTGGTGACGAGGAAGCAAATCGTGAAGGAGGAAATACAATAGAGCTGATAAAAAAGTATGCAAGTGGTATCCTTGTCGCGTTCAATATGGAAAATCGAAATGAAAGCGGCGAAATTTGCATTGCAAGACAGGGAGTATGCGAATATAAAATCACGGTTAAAGGCGTGGCCGCACATCCCGGAAAAGCCTTCGATGAAGGACGAAATGCAATTGAGGAAATGAGTCACAAGATAATCGCATTACAAGCAATTACTCCGAAAAGAAAAGACAGGCAATATTCCGTAAGTGTAGATGTCATAAAGGGTGGTATTGTTACAAATGCCATACCCGACCATTGCGAAGCATATGCAGATGTTAGATTCTGGAATATGCAGGCTTTGGAAGAGTGCGAAAGCAAAATGTTCAAAGTATGTAGCGATGCCATCCTTGAGGGGACTGAAACCGAACTGAAGAGAATGGATATTCTTATACCGTTCGAAACTACGGAGAATGTACGGAAAGCGTATAAGGCATTAAAAGAAGTAAGCGATGCGATTGGCGGAACAATAACAGGTTCTGTTGCAACAGGGGGAGCATGTGATGCGGCATACTTTTCATCAGTAGGGGCAAAGGTTCTTTGCCAATGTGGCATAACCGGTGCCTATAACCACAGTGTCCGTGAGTACGCAAGATTGGATTCACTTTATGAGGGGATAAGGTTGTTTATTTTTGCCGCTTATAACTTCAAACTTTTTGAATAAAAAAACAAAAAAGCCTTGCATTTGCAAGGCTTTTGCTATATACTAATATGGCACGATTGTGCAAGCGGGCGCAGGATGGGATAGCCGTCCGGGACCCGAAACTAAACCGTTTTAGTATATCGAAAACGATTTTGCTGTCCGCAAGAAGCAGAATCCCAGTAGACAAAGCCGAAACCGTTTGATCGCAGAGCCATGCGAAGCTCTGCCGCAAGGTCAAACTCAGTAGGTAGAAAGGAAAAGAAATGAAGTCATTTATCGCAAAACCTGCAGAAGTGGAACGTAAATGGTACGTCATCGATGCAGAAGGCAAGACGCTCGGCAGACTTGCGTCCGAGGTTGCTTCCATCCTTCGCGGTAAGAAGAAACCGATCTACACTCCGCACGTAGACTGCGGCGACAATGTTATCATCATCAACGCTGAGAAGGTTGAGGTAACAGGCAAGAAGAGAAAAGAAAAGATCTACAAGAGACATACCGGTTATCCGGGCGGTCTGCGTGAGATCACGTTCGAAAAGCTGCAGGCCAAGAAGCCGGAAGAGATTATCAGACATGCAGTCAAAGGCATGCTTCCTGACGGTAAGTTAGGCAGACAGATGTATAAGAAGTTAAAGGTTTACGCAGGACCGGAGCATCCGCACACTGCACAGAAACCGGAAACTTGGGAATTCTAGGAAAGGGAGGCATAGACAATGGCAAAGATGCAATATCAAGGAACAGGCAGAAGAAAAAGTTCAGTTGCTAGAGTTAGATTAATCCCTGGAACTGGAAAGATTACTGTGAACAAAAAGGATCTCGAGGACTATTTCGGAATGGAAATCGTTAAGAGAGAAGTAAAAAGACCGTTTGAGATCGCAGGCTGCGAAGGCAAATTCGACGTTATCGCGACGGTACACGGCGGTGGTTTCACCGGTCAGGCAGGTGCTTTAAGACATGGTATCGCAAGAGCACTGTGCGTAGCTGACAAGGAAGCTTACAGAGCGCCGCTGAAGGCTGCAGGCTTCTTGACCAGAGACCCGAGAATGAAAGAAAGAAAGAAATACGGACTCAAAAAAGCAAGAAGAGCGAGCCAGTTCTCCAAGAGATAATTGGGCGCGATTTTCAATCAAATTGCTTCAAAAACCCCGGAAAATCAAGGATTTCCGGGGTTTTCTTATACCCAAACGGGCTGATATGGTTTGACTCCATTTGAGCTAACGAGAGCAGTTTTCGCCCAATTTTTAGCGGTTAAATGAGAATAGTAAGACAACTATGGACATTTACGTGAGGGTCAAGTATAATAAACTTGAAGAGTTATTTGATGTGATAAATCAAGCATTGGCTATGGACAGATAATAAATTGCCAAACTTGAAATTCCAGTTTGGCATCTCGAGTTGTTACATAGGGAGAATTTATGGCAGAAATTACACCGGAAGCGAAAAAGACGGATGGTATTACAAATGATTTAGTTGAAATTGTTCAACCGTCGATTGAAAAAATGATTTATGTTATTAGAGATAAGCAGGTCATGCTGGATAGCGATCTTGCCATCCTTTATCAGGTCGAGACAGGAGCATTAAATAGGGCGGTAAAAAGAAATATTAGTAGATTTCCAGAAGATTTTCGTTTTCAGCTCACAAAAGAGGAATATCAAAACTTGAGATGCCAAACTGGCATTTCAAGTTTGGCGCAGGGCGAAAATAATTATGGTGGCCGTAGGACACTTCCTTATGTATTTACAGAGCAGGGAATCTCTATGTTGGCGAGCGTGCTACATAGTGAAGTGGCGATTAAGGTAAGCATTGGCATTATGCGCGCATTCGTGGAAATGAGGCGATTTATTGCTAATAATGCTTTACTTTTTGAGCGCATCAGTAATGTGGAATTAAAACAACTGGAATATCAAAAGCAGACAGATGAAAAATTGGATCAGATATTTGAATATATATCGGACCATGAGGAATCAAATCAGAAAGTCTTTTTTGACGGCCAGATATATGATGCTTTTAGCCTAATTGTTAGCCTGATTCAAAAAGCGAAAAAGGAAATTGTTTTAATCGATGGCTATGTGGAGGTAGGAACGCTGAATCTTCTCGCAAAAAAGAATGAGAATGTAGCTGTTGTGATGTATACATTGAGAAGAACCAAGTTATCTCAAGGAGATGTTGATAATTTCAACAGCCAGTATCCTTTACTGGAAGAGCGGTACACGAGAGTATTCCATGATCGCTTTTTAATCCTGGATAAGAAGAATGCTTATCATATAGGAGCTTCCTTAAAAGATGCGGGGAAAAAGTGTTTTGGAATTACTCTGATTGAGGATGATGGTATTGTGAGAGACATTCTTCAGAGATTGGAGCTTGAAACGGAGGAGCAAAAATCACCGATTTCTATGGTTAAGGAATAGGACAACCGACAACAGAAAATGCGAAAAAGCCCGTAATATCAAGGATAAGCGCATCATAGAGATGTTTAATACGGACTAGAAAAAATGAGTAAGGAGAGGTGCGACACTTATGTTCATTTATATTCCCTTTCTTTGCGTCACGCTTGGCGCGGTGATCAGCTGGCGGGGTCTGCCGCCGCGGGTGCTGCGCGTATCCGATATGATCATGAATACGGCGCTGATGTTGCTGATGACAGTCATCGGGCTGAATATCGGACTGTCGGAGACCGTCATGAAAAACCTCGGGCGTATCGGCATCAAGTGTCTGCTGATCTCGCTGGCGGCGATTGCCTGCAGTGTGGCGCTGACAGTGCTGTGTGAAAGGACGGTCATGCCGCTGGAAAAAATCCGCCTGGCTCTGCTGCGGGAAAAGCAGGAAGTGGCGCGGCAAAATCGTGATGCGGGGCGCGGCGCGCTGCCTCGGGCAGAAAACGCGGGGAGCAAACAGGAGGATGCGACTGGCGAATGCGGTAACACGAAAGGCGGCATAGCACATCAAGCTTCGCGTTTGCCGGAGAACGCACAGACAGAGGACGCGCAGGGCGGCAGCTTTTCACCGCTCTTGATTTTGATGCCGCTGTTTATTCTGCTTGGCATTCTGATCGGGTGTTTTGCGCTGCCCAAAGGAGAAGCGCCGTGGCTGGACACGCTGCTGACGGTGTCCTTGTTCTTTCTCTACACCGGTGCAGGCATCATTTTAGGTACGAATAAAGAAGTCTTTACTTATATCAAAAAATTGGGGCTGCGGATCTTATTCCTGCCGCTTTCGATCTTTGTGGGCTGCCTGCTGGGCGGATTTCTGATGGGAGTGCTGCTGGACGTGCCGCTCAAGTGGTCGGTACTGTCAGCAAGCGGTATGGGATATTACAGTATGAGCGGGGCATTTCTGACCGAGGCGTACGGCATCGAGGCCGGCGTTTACGGCTTCATCGTCAATGTTTCCAGAGATGTGTTTACGGTGGCACTGCTGCCGCTTTTGGCGAAAATCAGCAAAGGCAGCCCGATTGCCTCCGGCGCGGGCGGCTGCATGGATACGATGCTGATTCCGGTCAGCAAGGCGGTGGGACCGGAACTGGGACTGGTCGCGCTGATCAGCGGAACGATCACGACGCTGGCAGTGCCGATTTGGCTGCCGCTCGGCGTGGCACTGTTTGGGTAAAAGGACGGTGCCGGAGACGAAAAAAGACCGGATACGGGGAGCAAACATAACAGAAACAGGCGCAAGGCTCTGCAAACTTACGAAAATGTAAGCGCAGGGTCTTTTTTGTAAGTTTTCGAGGGTTTTACGCGGGGCAGTTTTGTGGTAACATAGTCATATAGAAAAAACGTCCGCAGAGGGAGCGGGCGCGAAGCAAACAAGGTGTATAAGGGAAAGAGATTATTGAGATGAAAAAACTGATAGGCAGGCTGCTTGCCATCGTTTTGATCGCAGCATTGGCGGTTTGCGGCATCGTGACCTATAACGGATACCGCCTCTACAAGGAAGTGACCGAAGCCGTCCCGGTCAGCGAAAAGGTCGCAGAGATCGAGGAGCAGGCACATTATACAACATATGAATCGCTGCCGAAGCGTTATGTCGAGGCGGTGATCGCGGCGGAGGACCGGCGCTTCTTCCGACATCATGGCTTTGATATCCTCGCGACCGGACGAGCGATGTGGCATAATATCGAAGCTGGGCGCCTGATCGAAGGAGGCAGCACGATCACGCAGCAACTCGCCAAGAACATGTATTTTTCTCAGGAAAAGAAGTTCACACGCAAGGTCGCGGAGGTCTTTGTCGCGCAGGAGCTGGAAGATCTCTGCGACAAAAAGACCCTGTTCGAGCTGTATGTCAATTCGATTTACTTCGGGTCGGGCTACTACAATATCTATGATGCTGCGCATGGCTATTATGATAAAAACCCAAGCGACTTGAACGATTACGAGTGCACCATGCTGGCAGGCGTTCCGAACGCCCCGTCCGTCTACGCACCGACCGTCAATCCGAAACTGGCGGAAGAACGCAGACAGCAGGTGCTGACCTGCATGGTCGAAAACGGTTATATTAAAGAAGGGGAACTTTCACAAGCTCCGGATAACAGAAAGGAAAATGAAGGATGAGCATGACGCATTTTGATGAGCATGGAAACGCACGTATGGTGGATGTAGGCGCGAAAAAGACAACGGACCGCGCCGCGACTGCGGCGGGAAGCATCATCATGTCCGCGGAAGCTTTTGCTGCCGTGCAGAATGGAAGAATCTCGAAAGGCGATGTGCTGACGGTTGCGACGGCAGCCGGCATCATGGGCGCGAAACAAACCGCGAACCTGATCCCGATGTGCCATCTCGTGCCCCTGACTCACGTGGCGATTACCTGGGAAATGGATGCGAAGCGCCTGCGAATCTGCTGCAGGTGTACGGCAAAGTGCAGCGGACAAACCGGCGTCGAAATGGAAGCGCTGACCGGCGTCAGCACTGCATTGCTGACGGTGTATGACATGTGCAAAGCCATTGACAAAGAAATGAAAATCGAAGCTGTTTATCTTGCCGAAAAGAGCGGGGGCAAGAGCGGCCATTTGATAAGCAAATATGAGGAAGCGACAGCACAGCCAAAGATCAGATGAGGTTTTGAACGAAACAAGAGGAACCATGATAGACAGATATACGAAGAATGGGATATTAGAGGCGGCAGATCAGAAAAAACTCGCACAGAAAAAGATTGCCGTCATCGGCTGCGGGGGTCTTGGCGGTTATCTGATCGAAATGCTGGGAAGGCTGGGGCTCCGTCACATCAACGCCTGCGACGGGGACGTTTTCAGCGTAAGCAATCTGAACCGACAGCTTTTGGCGACTGAGGACAATCTGGGAACGAATAAGGCGAAAGCTGCCGCAATACGGATGGAAACGGTGAACTCCGAGGTCTCTGTCAGAACTTTTGCGGAGTACCTCACGCCGGAGAACGCGGCGCGGATCTTTGACGGATGTGATCTCGTTATCGATGCGCTCGACAGCCCACAGGCAAAGTGCATGCTGGAAGAACTTTGCGAGGGTTTTCGGCTGCCTTTGGTTCACGGCGCAGTCGAAGGCTGGTTTGGACAGGTCTGTACGGTGATGCCGGGTGACTGGACTCTGCGCAGTCTGTATCAGAACACAAATCGAGGAGATCAGCAGGAAGCAGAAAAAACCGGCAACCCCTCCTTTACCCCGGCAGCCGTCGCGGCGCTGCAAGCCAGTGAAGCCTTGAAGGTATTGCTGGATAAGGAAGGCATTCTTCGGAATGAGGTGCTCTTTCTGGATCTGTACTGCGGAGAATTTCAAAAAATAAAGATGAAAAAAGAGGATATGGGAAAAGCACAGGGAAGCGTAGTGTCCCTGCCGGAAAGGAGAAACCATGGGGCTTGCGAAATATCGGACAGCAGTCATCACCTTGAGTGACAAAGGCGCAGCCGGAGAGAGAAAGGACGAAAGCGGGCTGGCGATCTGTGAGAGGCTGCGCCAAAACGGACAATACGAAATCGTGGAAACCTTACTCTTACCTGACGATTGTGCCTTGCTCAAAACGCAGCTTGTGCGTCTCTGCGATGAAAAACTGGCCGACCTGATTCTGACGACCGGTGGCACCGGGTTTTCCAAGAGAGATGTCACGCCGGAAGCAACTCTGGCGGTGGCGGAGCGAAACGCGCCGGGAATCGCCGAGTACCTGAGATTCCGCTCGATGCAGATTACACCGAAAGCAATGCTTTCGCGTGGGGTTTCGGTGATGCGGGGCGACACCTTGATCGTCAATCTGCCGGGAAGTACGAAGGCGGTAAAGGAAAATCTGGAATTCTTGCTGCCTGCGCTCGATCATGGGCTGAGCATCATGCTGGGAAGAGACGGAGAGTGCGGAGGAAGATAGAGGATGAAGCAACAAGACGTTTCTTTTACGGACTTTCAAGCGAGCCGATGGCTTAGGAACACAAAAGCGGAAGACGGATTTTGCAGCAAGCGCTGGAAGTCCGATTTTGTCGTAGAAGGATTACGCGGCCGAAAGACCGGAGACCGGATCCGGATCGGAGAAGAAAGCTTTGTCTTGACCGAAATCGGAAAGCGGTGCTATGAGGATTGTCCGCTGCGGCTGCGCTTGGGCGGGAGCTGCCCGTTGGCGTCCGGTGTGGCATTTGGAAAGAGAGAGCAATGAAAGACCAGTTCGGAAGAGAGATCGACTATATTAGAATATCCGTTACAGACCGGTGTAATCTGCGCTGCCGGTATTGCATGCCGCCGGAGGGCGTGCCGCTTGTCAGCCATGAAGAGATCCTGCGCTTTGACGAAATCGAGCGGCTTGTAAAAATTTTCTGTGCAAAAGGGATCAAACATGTTAAAATAACAGGAGGAGAACCGCTGGTGCGCCGAGACGTCAGCGTGCTGGTGCGCCGTCTGAAACAGCTTTCCGGACTGGAGACAGTTTCGCTCACAACGAACGGAACCCTGCTCACAGCACATCTGGCGGCACTGGCGGAAGCCGGTCTGGATGCTGTGAATATCAGCATGGATACCCCCTTCGCCGAGCGATACCATGCGATCACAGGTGGCAGGGTGGAAGATGTGTTTCGCGCGCTGAATGCCTGCGAGGCATATCCGCAGATCCGGGTGAAACTGAACTGCGTTTTGCTCGCGGATATTTCGCCGAAGGACATTGTCGCCCTGGCGGATATCGCGAGAAGCCGGCACGTGGATGTGCGTTACATTGAGATGATGCCGATTGGGCTTGGCGGCGCGTTCGAAGGCATGAAACAGGAAACCGTTTTGGAACTTTTGCAGAGCGTTTACGGTCCGGCAGAGCCTTGCGGTGAAAAACGCGGACAGGGACCGGCCGTTTACTGGAACTTCGCAGGGTTTTGCGGAGGAGTGGGAGTGATCAGCCCAATCAGCCATATGTTTTGCAGCCGGTGCAACCGGATCCGGTTGACTGCAGAGGGGTTTTTAAAGCCCTGCTTGCAATACGCGGACGGCGCGGATCTGCGGCTGCTGCTGCGCCGCGGCGCGAAGGATACAGAAATCGCGGCTTGCGTGGAAAAAGTGATTTACGCGAAGCCGCGCGAACATTGTTTTACGGAAGCCGCGCAAGAAAGGGAACGCGCAGACTGCCGTAAGGAAACGGCTCTAATGTCCCGCATCGGCGGCTGAACAAGCGGCATATCAAAGAGAGCTTGAGAAACGGAGTGAACATGGCAGCGAAAGAAATTGGCAAAATTGAGGCTGTCTGCGTCAGCAGAACAAAGGGAACGGCAAAGCAGAATATCGGACAGGCAATCTTGAAGGAAGATTACGGAATGCAGGGCGACGCGCATGCCGGTAGCGGACATCGTCAGGTCTCATTGCTTTCCGCCGAAAAAATAGAGGAATTTCAGAAAACAGAACCAGAGATCCGTTATGGAAGTTTCGGTGAAAATCTGGTTGTCAGCGGCATTGACCCGGCATTGCTTCCGATTGGCACACGCCTGCGCTGCGGAACTGTACTGCTGGAGATCACACAAATCGGCAAGGAGTGTCACAGTGGCTGTACGATTGCCCGTCGCACCGGGACATGCATTATGCCGACAAACGGCGTTTTTGCCCGTGTTCTTACGGAAGGTACGATCAGGACAGGGGACTGTTTTGAAGTAGTTTCAAATAAATAATTTCACACTTCAAAGGGATTTCGAGTCTGCTGGCCTAAGGTTAAGGTTTCAAACCGGCGCTACGGAGGCAGACCGATGGGTATGTGCCGAAAGGCAGATGCCTTCCGAATTTGAAAAGATTTTCCAAGGAGGAGAAAGATGAAAAAACTTTTTACTGTATTGCTGACTATGGCGATGATGCTGAGCTTTGCAGCGTGCAAAGATCAGAACACGCCGCCGGATGATTCCATCATCGATGTGAATCTGGAAATTCTCATTGAGCAGGATGACAGCATGATCAACACCTACAGCCTGCTCGCCGTCAATGACACTGCGCCGTTTGAGGACGCCGACGGCAATCCGGTAAGCGATGTAGCGCTGAACACACAAGGCGCGGACGCGCTGATTAACTGGCTGCTTTCCGAGGAAGGAAAAGAATTTGCCGCGAATTTCGGATATGATGAATACGGGCAGTATCTGTTCTATCTGCTGGATGATGGCGCTTCTTCAGACGCGGAGATCCCGCAGGCAACCGAAGAGACAAAGCTGATCCGCATGTCCACGACGACTTCCGTGAACGACTCCGGCCTGCTCGGCTATCTGATCCCGAAATTTGAGGAAGCTTACGGCTACAAAGTTGAGATTTTCTCAGCAGGGACAGGCAAAGCCATCGCGAACGCAAAATGCGGCAACGCGGATCTGATTCTTGTTCATGCGAAGGCACAGGAGGAAGACTTTATAAAAGCTGGCTTTGCCCGCACGGTAGAGGGGCAGAACGCTGAAAGATTATCCTATATGTACAACTATTTTGTCCTTTGCGGACCGCCGGATGATCCGGTCGGCGTTAAAGGGATGAGCGTTACGGATGCCTTCGCGGCGATTGCAGAGCAGGGCGCGAAATTTGTTTCCCGCGGAGACGGATCCGGTACTCACACCAAAGAGTTGTCTCTGTGGCCGCAGCAGCTTGGGATCAGCGAAGATCCAACCAGCTTTGCGGACTATGACTGGTATATCTCGTCAAACGCCGGGATGGGCGCTTGCCTTCTGCAGGCATCAGAGCAGGGTGCCTATATCCTGTCGGATAAGGCAACCTTCCTGACCTTTGTCGCTAACGGCGGCAAAGTGGAATCCTAAACTACGGGGCTTCGATATGAGTATTGCTCTGGAAAAGGCGCTGGATTTGATTTTTGCAGGCGATCGGACGCTGCTTCAGATCCTTGCGGTGACCCTTAGAATGAGCTTTGCCAGTTCCCTCGCGGCACTCCTTTTCGGCGTGCCGCTGGGGATCCTGCTTGGCAGCGCGAGGTTTCCGGGGAAGAAAATACTGATCGTGTTGAACCGCACCATGATGGGAATGCCGCCTGTCGTATGCGGTCTTTTGTGCTTTTTGATGTTCTGCGGGGTCGGACCACTGCGCCGTCTGAAACTTTTATATACCGTCACAGGGATGGTGATCGCGCAGATCCTTTTGATCACACCAATTGTAGCCGGAACCATGGAACCGTTCGCGGCAGCAATCTATCCGGATTTGCGGGAAACTGCGCTGGGACTCGGACTCAAAAAAAAGAAGCTGCTGTGGCTGATGGTCCGCGAGAGCACTTATCAGATCGTTTCGACCTATCTTTTGGGTTTGAGTCGAGCGATGGCAGAGGTTGGGGCGGTGTCGATGGTTGGCGGCGCGATTGCGTTTAAAACCAATGTTATGACGACCGCGATCATGAATTACACAAACATGGGGAATTTTACGATGGCACTCGCGCTAGGCATCATTTTGCTCGCGGTGTCTTTGGCGATCAACATCACGGTTTCGGCCTTGCAGAGGGGAACAGGACGATGAAAAAAGACAGAGGAAAAAGCATAGAGACATGCCGAATGCTAAAAAAATATGGGACAGCCTTTGTATTGGATTTACCGCCTCTACGCTTTGAATGCGCAAAAACCTACGCAGTCATCGGCGCGAACGGCTGCGGGAAGTCCACTTTTGCGAGAATCCTCGCGGGTCTTTGTGAAAATGAAGCCGGTAAAAGTAGCGCGAACGACTGGACAGGAGGATGGTCCATCGGTTTTTTACCGCAAAGAAGTTACGCTTTTCATATGAGTGTCCTGCAGAATCTGATGCTTAATCGCGGAGTCGATAAACCGAGCACGGAAGGAATGAAACGCGCGGAAGAGTTGCTTGCGGCTCTGAAACTTACCGAACTGGCGCGGGCGCCTGCCAAAAAGCTTTCCGGCGGGGAAACCGCGCGAATGGTGCTGGCCAGACTGTTGATGCAGGAGTACGACTTGCTGATTTTGGATGAACCATCGGCGGCAATGGATGTCGAGTCAACGTTGCTTGCGGAGACGCTGCTACGGGAGTACCAGAAGCAAACGGGATGCTGCGTGATTCTGATTACGCATTCGTTGCAGCAAACACAGCGTATGGCCGACGATGTGCTGTTTTTGCATGAGGGTAAGCTGGTGGAACAAGGAAGCGCGATCCAAGTGCTGGAAGATCCACAAACCCCGCAGGCAAAGACATTCATAGAATTTTACGGAAGATGAGAAGATACCAAAACAGGAGGATTGTAAAGAAAAATGGAACTGCTTCAGGTGGATACATTAGAAGAAACATTTCAAAAGCTGGAGTCTTACGCGCGTGGTGACGGACCGCGCGGCGCGGGTCTAGCCATGGAGACGGAAACGATCCCGTTTTGGCAAGGAGGCGGAAGGGTTTTAGCTGAGAATATCCTCAGCAGGGAAGATATTCCACCCGCGCCGCGTTCGGTGATGGATGGCTACGCGGTGTGCAGCGTGGATACCACAGGTGCTTCCGAAGGCCTGCCGGTTTTTCTGCGCGTCACGCAGGAGGTGGAGATGGGTAAACTGCCGTGCGGCGAAATCGGGAGCGGTGAATGTGCCGCTATTCCGACCGGAGGATTCCTGCCGGCAGGCTGTGACGCTGTGGTCATGGAGGAATACTGTGAAACTTTTGGAGCAGACCAAATCGCGGTGTATACCGCTGTATCGCCGGGACGAAACCTCGTACAGACAGGAGACGATGTAAAAAAGGGTGAAATGGTGCTGCCGCGCGGCAAGCGTCTGCAAGCCGCCGATCTCGGTGTGCTGGCGGCCATCGGCAAAACAGAGATTCCGGTTTATCGGCCTTGGCGCGTGCATATCCTCTCGACCGGCGATGAGATTGTGGATCCGCGGGAACCTTTGAGGGCAGGCAAGATGCGGGATGTAAATTCTTATACCTTATCTTGCATGGCACAAGCATATGGATTTAAAACGAGTTTCGAGCTGCTTCCAGATGATGAGGAAATACTGGAGACGCGGGTGCGGGAAGCCATGCATGCTTGTGATTTGGTTATCGTCAGCGGCGGCAGTTCACAAGGCAAAAAAGACGCGACCGCGAAGGTGATCCGGAAGCTTGCATCCGCCGGTGTTCTGACGCACGGTATTGCCGTCAAACCGGGAAAACCGACCGTTTCTGGCTTTGACGAACCGACCCGCTGCGCCTTGCTCGGACTGCCGGGACATCCGGTCGCTGCGGCACTTTTGTTTGACCTGCTTGCCGGGCGGCTTTGGAAACAGCTCAGTGGAGAAGAAAAGACCGAAAAGCCGAGATTCCTTTACGGAACGCTCAGCATGAACCTGCCGGCATCGCCGGGAAGGGAAACCTTGCAGTTGGTGCGTGTGTGTGAGGAAGATGCAGAAGAAACCGAACACGCAGAAAACGCAGAGAGCGCGGGCAGCGGAAAGACGCTTCGCGTGGTACCGATCCTCGGGAAATCAGGCATGATCCGTACTTTGTCCGAGGCAGACGGATACCTTGTGATGGAGCGCGATGAAGAGGGTCTGAAGCAGGGAGCAATGGTCAAAGTCCAGCTGTTTTAATGAAAGATAGGAAACGAAAAAAATGAAACGTAATTTATACCTAAAAACTACGCCCACGGCAGAGAGTGTCAAGAGATACATGCAGGCTCTGCACGAGGCAGGAAGTCTCACACCGAAAACGGAGCGCGTGAACGTATACGACAGTTTGGGAAGAGTGACCGCGTCTCCTGTATTCGCCAAATGCTGCTCGCCGCTTTTTAATGCGGCAGCAATGGACGGCATTGCCGTGATTGCCGCGCAGACCGCGAACGCGTCCGAAAGAAACCCTCTGCAGCTGAGACGCGATGTAGATTACCGCCTCGTCGATACCGGGGATCCAATCAAAGCACCTTATGACGCGGTGATCATGGCGGAAGACCTTATCGAAATCGATGAAGAAACGGTCGAGATCACGGCTTCTGCCCCAGGCTGGCAGCATGTACGTCCTTTGGGTGAGGATATCGTCGTGGGGGAAATGCTTCTGCCGACGAATCACACGATTCGCCCTGTGGATATCGGGGTTCTGCTTGCCGGAGGAATTTTGGAGGCAGAAGTCTTCGCACGACCGAAGATCGGCATCATACCGACAGGAAGCGAGATCATTTCGCCCCACGCAGCGCCGCGGGAAGGGGAGATCATTGATTCCAACACCGGGATGTTTTCCGCCATGGTGACAGAAGAAGGCGGCTTACCGACGCGGCAAGCGATCGTGGAGGATGACTATGACAGAATCAAAAACGCGATCCGCAGCGCGCTGCAGGATCAGGACATGGTAATCGTCAATGCCGGATCCAGCGCGGGAACCGAGGACTATACGGTGCATGTGCTGCGCGAAATCGGAGAGGTCGTCATTCACGGCGTTTCCATGAAACCGGGCAAACCGGTCATTTTGGCGATCGTTGACGGAAAAAGTGTGATCGGTCTGCCCGGATACCCTGTCAGCGCCTATTTGGCGTTCCAAAAATTTGTCTCTCCGGTTATCGCCGTACTTTCCGGGAGAAAGCAAAAGGAGAGCGGAGGAACGATAAAGGCCGTGCTGTCCAAACGACTGGTGTCATCCCTGAAATATGAGGAATATGTGCGCGTCCGCGTGGGAAAGGTCGGCGGACGTTTTGTCTGTGCGCCTCTGGCCAGAGGGGCAGGCGCAGCGATGAGTTTGGTGCGCGCGGACGGATTTTGTGTCATTCCGCAAAATCGGGAAGGCTATGAGGCAGGAGAGATTGTAAACGTGGAACTGTACAAGGATCCGGAAACACTCGCGAATACATTGGTGTCTGTCGGAAGCCATGATCTGATCATCGATTTAATCGGAGACAGGATGGCGGCTTGCTATCCGGGAATGGGTCTCTCAGGGACTCATGTCGGCAGTCTGGGTGGATTGATGGCATTGAAGCGCGGAGAAACGACACTGGCGCCGACGCATCTTCTGGACGAAGAAACCGGCGAATATAATGTTGCATACCTGAAGAAACTTTTTGCCGGTGAGGAGGTCAGCTTGATCAAAGGCGTTCAGAGGATTCAAGGGATTATGATAAAAAAAGGAAATCCTTTGGGCGTCACCGGAATAGAAGATCTGCCAAGACTCAGATACATCAACCGTCAGAGGGGTGCCGGTACGCGGGTGCTGTTGGATTATAAACTGAAGCAGATAGGCATATCACCCCAGACAATCCACGGATATGAAAAAGAAGCCGCAACCCACATGGCGGTTGCGGCGCTTGTCGCGTCCGAAGAAGCGGACGCAGGTATGGGAATCCGTGCAGCGGCAGAGGCGCTGAATCTGGATTTTATCGAAATCGGCGTGGAAGACTACGACTTCGCGATTCGTACACAGGATCTAAAGCTTCCGCAGGTCAAAGCGTTCCTGCAGATATTAAGAAGCTCGGAATTTCACGAAAAGCTGAAAGAGATCGGCGGTTACGCAGCACCGCATGCAGGGGAGATTAAACATCTTTTCCTTGGCAGTAACGAAGCGCTTTTTTGAATTCTGTATATCCCCAGTAAACCGGCGTCGGGTAAATTGGGTTGCCCTCTTTCATCGCCCAACGGATGATCTGATCTTCATCTTTTTCAGGGATCGGATCAATGTACTGCGGAATGTCCATTTTTTCCTTTAACTCCTCGATCCAGGAAATGAATTTTTCGGCTTTTTCCGCATCGTCTTTTCCTGTCATACCGCAGACCTCCGCCAGACGTGCCAGTCGTTCATGAGCGGCAGAACCGAACAGGCGCATCACATGCGGCAGATTGATCGACATTGCAAGACCGTGCGGTGTTCCGTAAAGACCGCCGAGGGTGTGACCGATGGCGTGTACATAGCCGACGCAGCCGCGGGTAAACGCGCGTCCCGCGTAGAAAGCCGCTTTTTGCATGTTCTGACGCGCTTCCAGATCGTTTCCGTCCAAATAGGCCTTATAGAGATTATGGTAAACCAGACGAACCGCGTCTTCCGCTAGCTTGTTTTCGAGTTTGGAATTATAGGTATGGTTGGTGTAAGCTTCGACCGCGTGGCACAGCGCGTCCATGCCTGTCGTGGAGGTCACCTTCGGAGGAAGTCCAACCGTCAGAAGCGGATCCAGCACAGCGAATTTCGGCATGAGGGAAGTGTCCTGAATGGCTGCCTTGTGACTGGTTGCGGAATCGGTGATAACCGCTGCCAACGTTGTTTCTGATCCGGTTCCCGCAGTTGTCGGAACAGCATAGAACATCGGCAGCTTATGCAGAACCTTAAAAGTGCCCTGAAGCTGCGCGACCGTCTTGTTCGGACGAGCAAGACGCGCGCCGATGCCTTTCGCGCAGTCCATCGGAGAACCGCCGCCGAATGCGATCATGCATTCGCAGCCTGAGGCCTTGTATAAGTCGACGCCGTTGTTGACATGGATATCGGTCGGATTCGGTTCAGCCTTATCGTAGATGGTATACGCAATGCCTGCCTCATCCATAGCTGCGAACAGACCGTTCAACGCGCCGAGCTTCATCAGGACCGCGTCGGTAACTACAAGTACTTTATGAAAACCGTCTTTTTTGATTCTGGCGGGCAGTTTTTTGATGCAGTCCGGACCCTCCAGAGTTTCCGGAATGCGCCAAGGCAAAACGGCCATGCCAACCTTAAAACAAGCTTGAAAAACTCGTGCATATATTTTTCCCATGATACGCCTTCCTTTCTTTGTTATGTATAGCGCTGCTGCATAGTTTTTCCTGTATTCGCGCTATCTTTCGCGCACGATACATCTAAAACGTGATCGCCGCGATCGGACAGAGCCGTGCGCAGATACGGCAATCGATACAGTCTTTTTCCCTGCCTTCTTTCATGCGGGCAATCGTGTGAATATCACCGTGGAATTTTGCCGGTTCCACCTCAAGACAGTCTTTAGGGCAGTTTTCCACGCAAAGACTACAGCCGGCGCAGAGCGCCGCGTCGATTTCAGGTCGTTTCCATTCGGACTTCGGAACTTTTTGGACAGAATTTCCGTTATCGTCGAGAATGCAGCCTTTCGCGCAGACCTTGCCGCAGACGCCACAACTGATGCAACTCCCCGGATTAATATGGTGCCGTTCTTTTAGGGAACCGGAAATCGCCCCGACAGGGCAGTTTTTCGCACAGAGGGTGCAGCCGATGCATGCTTCTGAAATATAATACGCCATGACATTCCTCTCTTTCTCAGCCGCCGCCGGACGGCGACATCAGAACCAACTCGTCACCGTCCTGTAAGGCGGCGGAAAGTTTGCTTTGCTTTCCATTCACCATGAAAATACATCGTTTCAGGTCCTTTCCATCCCAACCGGTGGCGCGGGAAACAATCTCGCATGCCTCCCTGACGGAAGACACATTAGCCTCCGTTTCCTTGAATCCGGTTTTGAGACGCAGGACGCCGAACAGTTTGATGCGAACCATATCATCACCTCTTCTCGATATTGAGTTTCTTTAATGTGCGCGATGTGGGAACACCGTTCTGATCCCAGCCGCGCGCTTGATAATAGACTTTTTTCATGCGCTCTAGCGGAACTTTGGTGGTTTCGTCCCGCGGATCCTGCGGGACATCCGTCAGTCTGGACGGTAATGTGTCATCCTTTGCTGTAATACCGAAGCGGGTATTGATATATCGTTCGAGTGTATAACCGCGTTTCCCGGCCTTTAGGAAAGATCCGAAAGTCACCGGCATTCCGGTGACCAGATGCAGTGCCTTTGACTGGTTAAAGATGACCGGAAGGTGGAAGCAAACCACGCGAGGGAACTTGTTTAAGAGTCTGAGTACGCCGCCGATATGCGGCACTGCCGCACAGAAGAGCTTTGCATACCAGCTTTGCGGATTGCTGATCAGCGGCGGCGGGAAAAAGGCGTAGGTGGTAAACAGACATTGCCCGCAGGAGGATACCGCCTCCATCAGATCCTGAAAGATGACAGTAAAATCCGGTTTCGCATGCGGCGTCTGCGGATCGACGTTCAAGGCAAGGCCCTCCACGATGATCATATAGCCGCCGTTCAAATGGCAGCCGCCCCGGTTCGAAACTGCATAACCCAGACCCAGTCCGACGGAACGACGCGGTTCATAGGCGGCAAGTTCCATGCCCTTCGCGTGATTCGCGAATTCCTTGCCGCCGTACTTTTCGGAACACCAACGCGAACCGTTTGCAAGTTCGTTTCCGATGCCGCGGCGATAGGCGATATCCTGCCAAAGCGCAGAGATACCGTCGATGGAACCAAAGCTGAGACCGTTGTCCCACAGCCCTTTTTCATTTGCTTCCATCGCATAGCCGAGCGTGCTGGCAGCGGAAATCGTGTCCATACCCAGTTCGTCCAGTTCGTAGTTCCATTTGAGAATTGCCGGAAGATCGTGATTCAGGATGCCGCTTCCCAAAAGACCAAGGGTTTCCAGTTCTGGTCCCTTGACTGCTTTGCCGTCTATATCTACGGTGCGCGCACACTTAATCGGGCAGCTCAAGCAGCCCTTGTTTACAATATTATATTCTTCGGCCAGCGTTTCGCCGCTGACCATGTCAAAGTCATCAAATTGACCGTAATTATAGTTTTTGGTGGAAAGCTGACCGCGCATCTGCATGATGGACACCAGCCCTGCAGTTCCCATGCGTGGAAGCTGGTCTCCGGTAAGAGGGTGTTTGCGGAGATAGCGGAACCAGGACTTATTTAATTTGGAAAGCTTCTCTGGGCATTTGACGCTGACGGTGTGATTCCCGGAAACCGTCACTGCTTTTAGGTTTTTCCAGCCCATGACACAGCCAACGCCTCCGCGTCCGGCCAGACGTTCATTGCTGACGACCGAGGCGTAGGATACCAGATTTTCACCGGCAGGCCCGATGACAATTTTACCATTCTTTACCGGCGTGCCATTACCGGTCGTTTCCTGCAGTTTCGCGTCGAGAAGGGTTTGCGCTTCGCCGGTCATCGTACCCCAGAGATCCCCGGCGTCATGGAGGGTAAAGGTTTCATTTTGAATTTCAAGCCATATAGGGGACGGACTTTTGCCGCGGATGATCAGGGCGTCCAGACCGGCTTTTTTGAGATAGTAGCCAAAATTGCCGCCGCAGTTGGAGGAAGTCAGGATCCCGGTCAGCGGAGAGAGGGTTGAGATATTAAAACGGCTGGAACTCGGTGCTCCGGAGCCGGTGAACGGACCGGTCGTGATGACCAGCATATTCTCTTCCGAAAGCGGCGTAACATCCGGGCTTAGACAATCTCCTAGAATTTTCGCCGCCATGGTTTTGCCGCCGAGGAAAAGCCGTCGCTCTCGATCGCTCCAGGGGTATTCCTGTATCTGACCGGTACTCAGATCGATCAGCATGACCTTTCCCATGTATCCGCCGTAATTGGTCGCCATAGAGAACCTCCTTATGTATATCGCGGCAAGTGCCGCGCGCAGATCAATGATAAAAATATTTTACCACTTTTGTGGAATTGTTACTATATTTTTAAACTAAGTATCATGTATACATATATTGCTATGCAAATACGGCCACAAAATACGGAAAATGTTTCTAACCAGCCTATCCTTGCACTGTAAAAAACAAAATAGACAGGTGTGAGAGAGGTTGCCGTCGCATATCTTGTAACAGGAAGAAGGAGGTGTGATATGGCAGAGTATCTTGTGAACGGTTACGCGTATCCGTCGATCAGCGAGGAAACGCTCGCGTGGTGGTTGCCGCGGCTGACGTGGCTGTCGGCGTTCAGTTACGGTTTTACGGCGGAGGGGCGTCTGGTGAATCTTGCGGACGAGAATCTGGTGACGGCGGCCAACGCTGCCGGGGTGCGGCCGATGATGGTGCTGACGCCGCTGGACGCGGAAGGCAGATTTAACGACAACATCGCGGCGGCGGTTTTTGAAGATCCCGCGGCACAGACAAATCTGACCGACAATATTGAGGCGAATCTGCGCACAAAGAACATGGGCGGTGTGGACTTCGACTTTGAATATATTCCGCGGGTATACGCGGCAGACTATGTTGAGTTGGTCGCGCGGACACAGAGGCTTCTTTCGCCGCAGGGATATTTGACGAGCGTGGCGCTGGCGCCTAAGGTGCGCGCCGATCAGCCAGGAGTTCTGTACGAGGGGCACGACTACGCGGGCATGGGGCGCGCGGCGGATTACTGCCTGCTGATGACTTATGAATGGGGCTATACGTATGGGGAGCCGATGGCGGTATCGCCCATCAACCATGTGCGGCGCGTGCTGGAATACGGCCTGACGGAGATTCCGGCAGAGAAGATCCTCATGGGTATGAGCAATTATGGTTACGACTGGGCGCTGCCGTTTGTGCGGGGCGAGTCAAAAGCCGAGAAACTGACCAATTATCAGGCACAGGCGCGGGCGGAATACTACGGGGTGCCGGTCGAATGGGATGAGAACGCACAGGCGCCGTTTTATACGTATGCGACACCGGCGGGTGTGAAGCACGTTGTCTGGTTTGAGAATGAGCGAAGCTGGCAGGCGCGGTTGGCGCTGGTCGCGGAGTACGGGCTGGCGGGCATCAGTATTTGGAACATCATGCATGTTTTTTACGGAGGCTTGTAAGGCGTGGAGAGGGATTCGCGAAACGCGGCTGCGCGGAATCAAGGGGCGGAATCAGCGGATAAATTCTTTACAAATGCGCAAAAGCTTAGTAAAATAATAAAATAGGCAACAGACAAGGGAGACAATGCAAGAGTGGACAGCAGGATTGACGAATTTAAGAAGTACCTGATGAATTTGGAAAGGTCGTCAAGCACAATCGACAGCTATACAAGAGCGGTAAGACAGTTTTTTGATAGATATGAGGAATTGAATAAGGAGAATATGATCGATTTCAAGCAGTGGCAGATGGGGCTGCACAAACCAAAGACAGCGGCGCTGCGCTGTGTTTCCATGAATGTCTACTGCGAATTCGCAGGCAGACCGGAGTGTAAGGTCAAGGGAATCAAGCTTCCAAAGCGAAATTCCGTTGAGAATGTGATCACAATGCGGGAGTATCGGAGATTTTTGGATTGTTTGGCCGCGGACGGCAAGTGGAAGGTCTATTACATGGTCAAATTTCTCGCAGCGACGGGATGCAGAGCCTCCGAGCTGACGAAACTCGAAAAAAGCTGTCTCGAGAGCGGAGAATTTACACTTTGGACGAAGGGGAAAATCCGTAAGATCCTGATTCCCAAAAGCTTGCGGCAAGAAAGCAAAACGTATTTTGAAACAGTGGAGTCTGACTATCTGTTTCCGAATAAATATGGGGAACGCATGTCAACCGGAGGGATCGGCTGTCAGATTAAAAAGTACGGACGGTTGTACGGAATTCGTGAAGAGGTGCTGCACCCGCACGCCTTCCGGCATTTGTTCGCGATCCTTTTTCTCAAGCAGAATAAAAACATCGCGCTGCTGTCGGACATTCTCGGGCATGAGAGCCTGAACACAACCGCGATATATCTGAGACTGAGTGCCGCGGAGCAGAAAAAGCAGCTTGACAAGACGGTAAACTGGTAGGCAGCAGGAAGGGCTGCGCCTTCGGGGTTCACACGGGCAGCTTCAGGCAAAGCAAACGATAAAATCGAAAGACAGAGAACAACAGAGGAGGTATCCTGAAATGATCCAAATTCACGAAGACAAATGTATCCGATGCCTGCGCTGCGCAGACAAGTGCGTGTGCGGGGCGATAGAAGTGCGAGACGGCAGACCGGTAATCAATCGCGACAAAGGGTGCATCAAATGTATGCACTGCGCGATTGCCTGTCCCGAAAACGCGATTACTTACAACGGGCAGCCGGCGATCGAAAGCGAAGAAATGCCGGTGCTCGCGGACACGTTTTCCGCGGACATGGAGAACTTCCTGCTCGCGAAACGTTCTTACCGTAATTTTAAACCGGAGCCTGTGCCGATGACGGAGATCGAGAGCGCGCTGAATGTGGCTGCCTGGGCGCCGAGCGCGAAGAACCAGCATCCGACGAAGTATTATGTGGTCAATGATAAGGAGACCATCGATGCGATGATGACCCTGATCGTGGAGCATATCAAAGAAACCGGAGATTGCCCGGAGGTGCTGGACGGACTGTCAAACGATTGGAACAAGGTGTTCGGCAAAGCGCAGACGGTGATTATCGCGTACGCCAGAAACAATGCCAATCGCCCGTCGGAGGATACGACAATCGCGCTGACCTACGCGGAGATGGTACTGCAGGCAAGGGGAATCGGTACCTGCTGGTCTGGCTATCTGCAGAGATTTTTGAATCACTGCGAGAAACTGGCGGCGATGTTCCCGATTCCGGAGAACAACGCGTTTTACGGCTGTATACTGGCAGGATACCCGACAGAGGAGTATTTTTACATCCCGCGCCGCCTGAAGCTGGCGGATATCAAAACGTTGAAATAACGCGGGCGGACGGCACGAGCCGAGCAGGGGACCTGGTTTGCGCGCTGCGCGGAGAGGAAAGGATGAGAGATGGAACAAAAACCGGATAAAAGTTTGAAGAATAGTTTATTATTGGTCATCGTGGGGGTGACCTTGTTTGTGGCGCTGCAGCACCTGAATTTGGTCGCGGGCGCGCTGAGCATGATGATCGGGCTTGTAATGCCGCTGATCGCGGGCGGAATCATTGCATTTATCTTAAATGTGCCGATGAGCTTCTTCGAGAAAAAAATCGAATGGCTGAACCTGCGGCATCCGTCGAAGCTCCTGCCGCGTATCAAAAGCGCGTTGAGCCTGATCGTGACACTGGTGTTGGTGGCTTTGGCGATATGCTTCGTCGGCCGGGTGATCTTCCCGAATATGGCAGAGTCGATCAAAAGCATCGCGGCAATCGTCAATGATAATTATCAGTCATGGATCGCGCTGGCCGAAAGCTACGGTCTGGACATGAGCGGCGTGCGGGCGTGGATTATGAATTTTGACTGGGAAAAGCTTTTGCAGGGACTGCGGGATAACAGCGGAGAAATTCTTTCTACCGCGACACAGGCAGCAAACAGTGTGTTCGGTGTAGTGGCGAACATCGGCTTCGGCTTGATCTTCGCGATCTATATTTTACTGAACAAACGGAAACTGGGTAGACAGGCAAAACAGCTCGCTTATGCTTTTTTAAAAAAACCGTGGGCAGATGAGGTCTGCGACATCGCGAGCCTGTCTTATAGGACCTTCGCGGGATTCCTGTCCGGACAGTGCTTGGAGGCTGTGATCCTTGGCATGATGTTCTTCATCACCCTGCTGGTCGGAGGGTTTCCGTACGCAGGCAGCATCTCGGTGATCATTGGCTGTATGTCGATCATTCCGTTTGTCGGCGCATTTATCGGCATGGCCTTCGGTTTCCTGCTGATCGCGGTGACGCGTCTGGAGCAGGCGCTTTGGTTTCTGGTGGTGTTTTTCGTCATCCAACAGATCGAGGGACATATCGTCTATCCGAAGGTTGTGGGCAGTTCCGTCGGTTTGCCGGCACTTTGGACGCTGCTGGCGGTCGTTGTGGGCGGCAAGGTATCCGGAATCTTTGGCATCATCCTTTTCATTCCGCTCTTCTCCGTTATTTACGCGTTGGTGCGCAGAAGCGTGTACAGCCGTCTCAAAAAGAAAAATTTAAAAATATCATAAAATTTTCATTGCAATTTATGAAAAGATGTTGTATAATAATGATTGTTCCGCACGAGAGCGGGACAATCAGATATGCGGTCGTGGCGGAATTGGCAGACGCGCACGGTTCAGGTCCGTGTGGGCGACCATGGGGGTTCGAATCCCTTCGACCGCACCAAATGGCAAAACACTCATCGAAAGGTGAGTGTTTTTTCGTTGTACGCATAAAATAAAAAGGGATTCGAACCCGTGAGGGCATGAGCGCAATTCGAATGTCCTGTGAACATTCGAATAGTGAATGGTCCGAAGGCGACTGGGATGGGAGCCGAGGAGGCAGCCTGCAAGCAAGGCGCAGCAGGCGGTCAGATCCCTTCGACCGCACCAAGTAAATGCGTCCATTTAGGATGCATGGTCGTGAAAGCAAGTCGTTGGCTTGGCTTCAGCGTTTTTTGACGGTGAATGATCGCGTAAATGAATATACCGACTTGGGGATGCAAAGCGGAACTTTTAAGATTTTAAAATTTGAACTTCAACGAAAACGTAAATATCGACGGTTCTTAACATGAATTTTATATGAAGCGTGATAGAATAAAACAAAAAAAGGAGAAAGAGGAGATTGAAGCCTATAAAAATGGACGCGAGATTAAAGAAAATTGTTTTGCAGATAAGCCTGCTTGTCTGCGGCGCCGCGATGCTGGCTGTTGGCATTTGGCGCGGGGAGGCAGGCTTAGTCCTCGACAAAGCAATCAGATTATGTTTGGAGTGTGTGGGAATTGGATAAGAAAAAAAGAAGTGTTTCACAGACGCTGGTCTCTTTTCGGGGATGGATACAGGCAGCTGCCACGCTTTGCACGAATAACCGGATTTTGAACTTTGGAAACGGCAGCATTTATCAGGGAACGGCAAAAACCATGTGCGTGCCGGGACTGAACTGCTATTCCTGCCCGGCTGCGGGAGGCGCGTGTCCGATCGGAGCTTTTCAGGCGGTCGCAGGCTCGTCAAAATTCAGCTTTTCCTATTATATTACGGGGATTTTGATCCTGTTCGGGGTGCTGCTCGGACGTGCTATCTGCGGGTTTTTGTGCCCGTTTGGATGGTTTCAGGAGCTTTTGCATAAAATACCGGTCAGAAAACTCTCGACGAAACGTCTTAAGCCTTTGACCTATCTAAAATACGCAGTTCTGCTGGTTATGGTTGTGCTGCTTCCGGCACTCTTGGTAAATGATGTGGGAATGGGAGATCCGTTCTTCTGCAAGTACCTTTGTCCGCAGGGCGTCCTTGAGGGAGCTATCCCGTTGGCAGCCGTCAACACCGGAATTCGCGCGGCACTTGGCAAGCTGTTTACATGGAAACTCGGCATTTTGACGAGTATCCTCGTGCTGAGCGTCATCTTTTACCGCCCATTTTGCAAGTGGCTGTGCCCGCTGGGCGCGATTTACGCGCTTATGAATAAGGTGTCGCTGGTCGGCATGAAAGTTGAGCAGGAGAAATGCGTATCTTGCGGAAAATGTGAAAAGGCATGCAAGATGGATGTCGATGTAACAAAAAATCCTGATCACGCGGAATGTATCCGCTGTGGTATGTGCGCCAAAGTCTGTCCAACCGGAGCAATCCGTTTTCGCTGCGGCTTCGGAGACGGCAAGGGCGTATGTGGTGCGGGAAACCCATCGCGAAAAAATTTAGAATGAAAGCTAAAAATTAGAATGAACGACACGTTCAGAATGAAAATCTAGGAGGAACGAATATGAACACAAAGAAATTTTTAACTCTGCTGCTCGTGATATGTATGATGCTGGCCCTGGCGGCGTGCGGCACAGACGCAGGCAAATCGGATGGGAAGCCGAAGAATGCCGAGGAGGCGGTTTCCATGTATCAAGACCTGATGGCACAGGAGACGGAGATCCTGACAGAGAACAGTGAGCTTTGGGAAAAGGTCTTTATGCAGGCTGATAAGGGTATGGCGATGGTGGAAGACGGTAAGAACTACGGGGAATTTCTACTCGCGACCATCGAGACGATCAGCGACCAGTTTACAGAGGATGAGCTGAAACTGCTTCGTGAGGGAGCAGAGAAAGTCAGCGATATTGAAAAAAAGCTGACCGCGATTGAAGAACAATATCCAGACGAAATCCAAAAACTGATGGACGGTGGCATGAGCATGCCGGCAGATGCGGATGGAAAACAGGTATTCCCATCATTTACAGGGAAGGATTTAGACGGAAACGAGGTCAAAAGCGACGAGCTGTTCTCCTCACATGCCTTTACGGTAGTGAATTTTTGGTTTACAACTTGCAGTCCATGCGTCGGCGAGCTTTCGGATTTGGACAGTCTGAATCAGGAATTCTCCAAAAAAGACGGTGCGGTAATCGGCGTGAATTCCTTTACGCTGGATGGCAACCAGACAGCCATCGATGAGGCAAAGGCGGTTCTGCAAAAGAAGGGTGCGACGTATCAGAACATTTATTTTGATTCAAACAGCGAGGCAGGGAAATTCGTCACAAATGTGTACGCTTTCCCGACAACCTATGTAGTTGACAGAAACGGCTGCATCGTAGGCGATCCGATTGTAGGCGCGGTTACCGAAGAGGCACAAAAGAAGGCATTGGAGGAACTTATTGACAAGGCATTGGACGCCGATGTGAAGAAGTAAAAGCGTGTACAACAAACATAGAATCTCCGCGTGAGAAATCGCGCGGAGATTTTTTCAACAGAACGGCAAGCCGAATAAATACAGATTGGATGCTATGCAGTCCGATATAGACCAGACTGATGATACTGATTAGCTTTGACCGAGCCTTTGAATTAGGCGTTCTAGCAATGTGGCAGCAGCCGGAAGGCAACTTTCATCAAAGTCAAAGCGGGGGTTATGTAAGGGTGCAGTGATATCGGTACCGATGCCGATGTAAGCACCGAAACCTCCGTTTTTTTGTACGTAATTCATCATGACGGCAGCATCGTCCGTTCCACCAAGATTTCCCTCATAGTAAATCTTTTCAAACCATGGAATTTGGGTTGCCTCTGCCTGCACAAAATCCATCATAGCAAAGTCGCTGCGACCGGCAGGAACTTCCCCATGATCGATGACGGTATAGGTCAGCCCATAAGTTTTCGCAGTGCCGTTGAGAATATTCACAATCCTTCTTTGAAGATAGTCAGAGATTTCCCGAAATTGCCCGCGGTATTCCAAACTTATGGTGTAGTTTGGAATATTACTGTTTGGGCAGGAAGTTGCTTTGAGTTGGCCTACGTTGATACGGCAAAGACCTTTTTCGTGTGACGCGATGCAGTGCAGATTCAGTGCCGCGCTGCAAGCAGCGAGCAGTGTACTGTGCGTTCCTTGTGCAGCGTCATAGGATACAGTGTTGGGGTGGAATGTGACATCCAAGCGATGATTGCTCATGAAGTCACAAACACCGCAGGCTATCGCGTGAGAGGGCAGCGGGACCCTCTCTGCAGAAAGTGCGAGGTGAACCGCGAGAAAATAGTCCACATCACTTAAAAGCCCTTTATCCACCATGGACTGTGCACCGAGGATCGTTTCTTCTGCTGGCTGGAAAAGTAATTTAATCATGCCGCGATAATTCGAAATGTGACTTCTGATACGTCGTGCAAGCTCTAGCCCAATGGCAATGTGCCCATCATGCCCACAGGCATGAACACAGCTTGGGTTTACAGAACGAAAGTTTTCCATTACGACTCTGTCATCGGGAAAACAAGCTTCTTCGTATGGCAAACCGTCGATATCAAAACGAAGGGCAATGGTTGGACCGGATTTTTCGGTATCGATAATTGCAGCCACGCCTGGATAACCATCTGTTTTTTCAACAAAAGCATTTTTAGCTCCCTGCTGCAGCGCTCGGCGCATGTTTTGTTGTCTTTGCTGCATGGAGAGTTCAATCGGCGAGTGGAGAGTTTCGACGTTAACAGCATCTCTGCCCATGAGAATGGTCTGAACTCCGGCTGTTTCCAGAATTTCGGCAATTCTCGCGCTTGTTCGAATTTCATTCCAGCTCGTTTCTGCAAATTTGTGAAATTCGCGCCGATTTTGTGTGATTGCGTCCATGATTATTCACGAAACTGCGGATTGGTTTCGCAAACCCTCCTCCCTATATTGTCTTTGCTGAGTTCCATAGTAATATCCAAAATTTCAACTGCCCGGTCAATCTGCTGCTCGCTTGCGGAAGAAAAACAAAGTCGAATATAGCCGCTTCCGCTGTAACCGTAAGGGAAAAAAACGCTGCCCGGCATGTAAAGTACGCCACGCTGCTTACAGAGCGCGAAGAGCTTTGTTTCGTTAACGTCTTCCGGAAGTTTACACCACAGGCACAGACCACCCTCCGGAATTTGAAATTTTAGTCCCTTTTCGACGAGCGGTATCAGTCGCCGGCAAAGATAGTCTCTCTTTTGTCTATAATACCTCTGTAAAAATTGCACACGTCGTTCAAAAGCGCCGCTTTCGATAAAAGAATTGAGCATAGCGTGGCTCATCTTGTATATAGTCATTTGACCGGTCGAGATTAATTTACCAATCATTTCGATTGGCTCGGGAGGACCTACTACATAGGCAATTTTGTTGCCTGGGAGGAATGTCAAGGTAAAAGTATCAATGTAGAGGACCATTTGGTTGTTATCCAACGCATACAAAGATGGGAGTTCCTTGCCGTCATAGCGAAAATCGCGAACGGAGTTTTCTTCAATAATCGGAACACCCCAATGACCTGCAATAGTTAGAAGCCGCATACGGTGTTCCAACGGCATAACGATTCCGGTGGGATTGTGCAGATTCGGCATGGTGTAGATGAACTTTGGCTGATACAGCGGAAGTAGTTTTTCAAGGTCATCAAGGTCCATACCGTTTTCGGTCATTCTTACGCAGATTACGTTGATGCCGCGATTTCGAAACACATTGACAGTGCTTGCAACCACAGGTTCTTCGACAATGATGTTGTCCCCCTCCTTCAAATAAAGTTGAGAGATGTATTCAAGTACTTGAGTGGTTTCCGCAACAAGCTGAATATTTTTTTCTCCGACAAAGATGTCATGCTTGCTTAAAATGCGACGGATATTTGTTTTTAAACGAAATGATTCCTTGTCGTCAAGACTGACAAAATCATTATAGTGGTAGGTAATATCTTCTTCTTCAGCCACATTGACATTGATCCCCGCGAGAGAAATTAAATCTAAGGTGCCGGATTGGCTGAAAAGGTCGTCAAAAAGGTTTTCTTTGTCAGTATAAGTGTAGCGTATCATCTTGGCAAGCGGATGAAAAATACGCATCGGTGTCTTTTTTGCCGCTTCTCGGACAAAATAACCCTTCGGTTTTGCAGAAACGATAACTAAACCTTCTGCAATCAATTCCTGATAAGCTCTCACCATCGTTGTGCGGGAAACCCCGAGATCGTCCGCTATGCTTCTCTCCGATGGTAGTTTAAAAGAAGCAGGAAGTTGTCCGGAGAGGATCAACTGGGCAATCGCGTTCTTGATTTGTAAATAGATCGGGGTATTATTGTTACGATTCAGTTTGATTTCCATTTTTACGTACTTTCTTGTAAGTGGCTGCGAGGAGCAGACCCATGACGATCATCATAATTGCGCCGAAAGCCTGCAGAAGCCAAATATAGGAATAGCCTGCGTTGCCATTGTTGTCCAACCACGTCCCACAGAGGTTATACAGCCAAATATCCGAGGAATAACCAATTGCAGATGCGACGCCCAAAACAGTTCCGACATATTTGAACGGAACCCTCGCTTCAGTGACCGGTGTGTAAAGCGCAGTTGAGTTAACATAAGAAAACAGCAGCAGGATAATGCAGACGGTAATCAGCAGAATAATCATGTTATGCTGTTGCGGCACCAACATCAGCACGATAGTAAATAGCAGGGTTCCAATGCCTCCGACCATGACAACCTTTGTAGAACTTTTGAGGCGGTCGATAAAGAAACCTCCGACTGGTCCGGCGATGAGGTTCATGCCGCTGCGCAGTGTGTTAGTGACAAGTGCAGCGATGCCAATGGATACCCCAAAGGCATCGGTCATATATGGATTCAGGTAAGGCACAGTAGAACGAACAAGGAAGTAACCGAGCGTAAAGAGACCTAAGTACCAGGTGATCGGCATTTTGAGAACCTTGCCGATGAGCTTCAAGTCAATTTTATCATCAGCCCCTTCTCTGGCTTTTGCCTTTTCTTCATCATATGGAACAAAGATCCATGTTAGAATACCAAAGACAACGGAGATGACGCAGTAAATCATCATACCGCCGCGGAATTCATATTTTGCCAATGCGGTTTCCATCATACCGAGAATCAGGTAGGTACAAGCGATGCCGAACAGACCGTAGGAAAAATTATAAAATCCAAAAAGTTTACCTTGTTCGTCATCTTCTCCAATATTTTTGATTACCTTCAAAAAGGCGCTCCAGTGCATGCAAGTACTGGTGATGCCAAAGAGAAAGTACATGATTTTAAGAATCGTAAAGGAGGTAGAGAACGCCACCACAGTTCCGGCAAGACCGGTTAAAATCGCCGACCACACCACCAGCATTTTGGGATTAAATTTATCGGCAACCCAACCGCCGATAAAATAGCCGATGACAGCGGTGATGCCAAAGAACGTAAGAAGATCTCCGGCCTGGCCGTATGTAATATGATAGGTGTCGATAAAATGGTTGTAGAAATCATTGCATGCATAAGGGATAAAATAAACGACCGTCGTGCAGGTTGCAATGAGGATCATAAGATATTTGTATGCCATGCTGTTTTTGTTCATTTTTTTTCACCCGTCCTTCCTGTTACAGATATTTTTCGAACCAATGAAGCATTTCGAGAATTCTGCGTTCCCGGTTTTTGGGACTTCCGCTGCGGCAAAGTTCATGTGTTTCGCCTTTGACCGCGAAAACTCTAGATATGCCGCCGAAGTAGGTAATCGCGCTGTGCAGCTGAAGAGCATGGTCATAAGTGCAGCGGTAGTCATCCACGCCATGGATAAAGAGAACCGGTGTCTTGATATTCGGAGCGTATTTCAGTCCGGATTGATCCCAAAGATATTCAAGATTTTCCCAAGGGGTTGTTCCATAGGTATCTTTATTGCATGGGAAACCGATATCTGACATGCCATAGTCACTAATCAGGTTAGAAACACAGCGGTCAGAAATGGCTGCTTTATAACGGTTCGTATGGCCGATAATCCAGTTGATGATGATGCCGCCGTAAGAACCACCGGTGATGCCGACCCGGCTTACGTCAATCCAAGGATTACGCGCGAGAACTGTATCGGTAAATTCCATAAGATCCCGATAATCAACAGTACCCCATTTCGTGCGAATATCAGCGAAAGCACCGCCCTTTCCTTCAGAACCTCTTGGGTTACAGTAAAAAACACCATAGCCTTCCGCGCACATCGCAAACATTTCGTGAGTTGCTACCGGGCCATAAGCAGAGCCTGGACCACCATGGATGAAGAGGATCGCCGGATATTTTTTATCTGGAGCGAAATCGACTGGTTTCATCAGCCAACCCTCAATTTCCAGACCGTCGGAATTTATGAAATTACAGATTTCCATTTGCGGATAGTTGTATTCATTTTCTAAATGGTCGTTATAGTTGCTAACCTGCGTTTCTTTACCGGTGACAAGGTCAAGAATATAGAATTCGCCTCCAGAGAGACCACGTATCGCAGACATGTAAATTTTGTCGCCACAGAGGAAGTAGTCCAGAATTTTGCCATCCGGATGTGTCAGTTCTTGCATACTGTCATCGCCGAATGGACTGAAGTAGAGTTTGGAACTGCCGCCGCGCGTACTGATATAGATGATACCGTTTGGCGTTGTCAAGATCTTGTTTAACCAGCCACTGAGATAGGTAATGTCGGTCAGCACATTATCGTAGTAGTGGATATCTGTAGTTTTGTTGTTTCTTGTAAACTCGCCGGTATTCATATCTAAAATGTCAATGTATTCATTTTGATATTCCCCATGAAAACTTCGGTCATTGCGACCAAGCAAAATATGCGTTTCATCAATCGGTTGAATCTTGGTGTAGATGTAATGGTTTGAGTCATCAATCGGTGTAATCTCCATGTTTTTGTAGTTGATTTTATAGACTTTGCCCTCAGTTCGCTGCATGCCGCCGGATTCTACGCCGTAAAAGAGGCCGTACAGATTTTTGTAGGATTTGATATCATAAACGCTGATATCATCCTGTGTAAGTTGCTTCAACTCGCCGCTGTCGTAAAGATAGACTCGGCCACGCTCCTGATTACAGTATCCTCCGTCATTCGTCCAAAACGGAACTTCATCGGCGATAAAGTATTTGCTTTCCTTTTCTTGAATCTTGATATACTCATCCCAGTCGCCGCCGGCGGCTTCCAGGTAACGATCACGCATTTTATTTTCGCTGGCCAGCAGAAGATAGCGATCATCATCGATACGTTCAAATTTGCAGACATTCTTGTATACTTCAAACAGCTTGGTATATTCCTTGCTCAGAATATTAAACTTATAAAAAATTACTAAAGGGATTCCTTTTTCCTGTGCGGCTTTTTCTGCTTCGGTTCTAGCTGTTGCGATGATAATGTTTTCTTCATCGAGCCACTGGTGCATGCCGACAGAATCGTCGAAAGTCAGCTGTTCTTTGACAGTGTTGGTGTTCATGTCAAAAAGCCATAGATTGGAAACATATTTGTCCTCTTCAAAAACGGTGTCATAGCGAACAAACGAAAACAGGTCGTTGCCGTTATACTGCATATCTGTTGTATTAACGTATTCCTTAAAGAAGTCAGGGGTAATCTTTTTCATTGTATTCTCCTTTAAAAATGTATACGGCGTGTATTCTACCGCCAGCAGGGAACTTCTGAACTTGTACTATTATTATATAACAAAGTCCAAAATAGTGGAAGTATGCATTTTGGACTGGTCTAAAAAAATTTTTTGGCTATTTATTAAAATAATTATATCCTATATAGTAAAATTAGCATAAAAAAAGATCTTAGGAACGCACGAATTGTAAGGTATACCTGATGAAGTTTGAAGGAGAAAAAACATGAAAAAAGAAAAACTGAGTTTTAACACTCTTCTCGCAGTCATATCATTCTCCATTGCCGGAAGCGTTATTTATGAGTTGCCATACATTAAGTATGTCTATTATGATAAACTGCTTCCTGCTTTTGGAATGACAAACGCGCAGGCGGGTTTTTTGCTGTCTGCTTATGCAGTCGGATGCCTGATTTTATACATTCCGGGTGGAATTTTGGCTGATAAGTTTTCGGCGAAGAAGATGTTGGTGTTATCTTTGGTAGGCACCGGTATTTTGGGCTTTGTCATGGCCTTTTCCATGAACTATATCACCGCTATGATTGTATTCTTCCTATTTGCGTTGACCACTAGCTTCGTATTTTGGACTGCGCTGAACAAAGGCTTGCGCCTATTGGGGGGCAAGGATAATTCCGGAAGTACCTATGGTTGGTATTACGCCCTTGGCTCAGTTATTAGTCTGGTATGCAGTTTCATCTTTTGGGGTTTGTATGCCTCTACCGATGATAATCATGATGCGATGTTTCGCACCATCATTGGAATGTCTGTCGCGGTTATAATTGCCGCGGTTTTCGTACAGATTACGTTTAAAGAAAGCGAAACAGAAGAAGGGCAACTCGCAGAAGAAGATCGTTTTAAAATCAGCGATATCGGGAAAGCCGTTCGTAATCCGTATTTATGGTGGGCATCTATCATCATGTTTATCATGTACACGATTTACAGTAATGTATCTTATTTCACACCGTATCTAACTTCCCAAGTCGGAATGGATGTATCTGATTCCGCGTTTTTAGGAATCATCAGGGGCTATGTGTTCTACTTCTTATCGCCGCTAGGTGGCTACATTGCGGATAAGCTTTTAAAATCTACCCTTAAACTTTATGGATATGGGTTCATCGTGCTTGCGATTCTGTTTTTTATCACGACGCAGATTCCGGCAGGAAAAGAAAGTGTCATTCCGGCCATTGTAATTTCTCTTTTAGCATCTGCTTTTGCCATGATGCTCTATGGCGTTATGTGGTCTATCCTCAATGAAATCGATATCCCGATTACTTATGCAGCAACTGCAATCGGACTATCTTCCATGGTCATCTATCTTCCGGACCTTTTCGTACCCGCAATGATTGGAAGCTGGCTTGACAACTATGGTGAAGAAGCAGGCTATTTCAGAATGTTTATATTCTTTGGCATATGCTGTGTTGTTGCGGTTCTTCTTTCCTTGACACTTGCAAAAAAAGTAAAATCCTTAAATGCCGCAAAGCAAGCGGAAACGGTAAAAGAAGCGGAAGAATAACTTCATTTTGCGCAAACCGCAAAACAAATCTGAAATAAAATCGACAGCTGCAAAAACGAAAGCTTATCAGTCCCTTTGCGCTGTCGATTTTTTATTTAGGAAATATCGCTGGACGATATTTTCGGAATCACGACAAAAGCACCTTGCGAAAGAGTGTTATGCGTACATGAAAATCTGGGCTTTTGTTATGGGAGTCTTTATCCTAAAAGAAAAGTGAGGGTTTTTCTCTTTCCCTGCGACTAAGCTTATGGTACAATTATTTTTGAGATTACGGAGGAAAATACAAATGAAAAAGTTTTTATGTTTATTGCTTGCCGTATGCCTGGTTTTTAGCTTTGCGGCATGCACAGCAAGCGATCAGCCACAGGATCCGGATACGGACAATCCGGCAGCGGGAGACAACGCCGCGGGAAGTGAGAACGCAGGGAACACTGCCGGTGCTGATACGGGCAAAGAAGATCAAGATGCGGATCCGTCGGGGGAGGACAGCGCGCAGAAACCTGATGATCATCAGAAAGACGATACCACGAAGGAGGATGAGGCGTCTAAGCCGGAACAAAAACCGTCCGCGAGTACGGATAAGCCGGCTGCTTCAAAACCTTCCGCAAGCAAGCCATCGACTTCAAAACCGTCCGCAGATAAGCATGACACTGACAAAGCAAACAAGCCAAGCTCGCCGCTGAATCTTCTGAACACTGTTTGGAAGAGCTACAGTGAGGATGATAAATTCCCTGCTTCCGGCGGAGACTATTCCGAGGAAAACGCGAAAGATGACGCGCCGGGCAAGTTTGACGTCAGTGACAGTGCCGTACTGGAATCGACCCTTGCAGTTCCGGAGGATTCCGCGGATCTGCTCAAAAATGCGGCATCGTTGACGCACATGATGAACCTCAATACGTTTACAGCGGGCGCGTTCCAGCTTAAGGACAGCAAGAATGCGGACAAGTTCGCAAAGGCGATGAAAGAGAGCATTGAGAACAGACGCTGGGTCTGCGGATTTCCGGACAAATTTGTTATCATCAAGGTAAACGGCTATGTGGTTTCGGCCTTCGGAGCGGAAGATTTGATCGATACCTTCAAGAGCAAAACCCTAAAGGCTTATCAGGACGCGAAGGTTTACTGTGAAGAAAATATCGAATAGCGCCGGAGAAACTGCTTTCGGTATCCGCCTTTGAGAATCCGGCTGTAACGGCGGAATCTTGCGATAGCGTGAAAGACACGCGAAAGATTGAATATTTTGTCGAAACAGGGAGAAAACCGATGAAAAAAGAAAAAAGAATCAAACCGGACGTGAAACGAGCCGCAAAACGGATCGCAATGCTGTGCCTTGCAGTGCTGCTGGCAGCTTCACTTTTGACGAGCTGCCGCTCGTTCGGCGTTAAGGTCAAGACAGATGATAAGGGCTTCTATGATTACAACGGCTATATCATCAAGTCGGAATATCCGATGGATGAGCAGTCGCTGGACAAAGCGGGCGAAAAGCTGCGGAAGATTTACGAGCTTTATCTGAAGGATCAGGACGTAAAAACGTATTTCGCGATCGTACCGGACAAGAACGCCTGGGCATTTGAGGCAGAGGGGCAGAATGTCATCGATTACAGCGAGCTATACGCGCGCATGCAGGCGGATACGGAGGACTTTGCTTCCTATATCGAGCTTGACGACCTTTTAGATATGGAAAGCTATTACAAGACTGACGCGCACTGGCGGCAGGAAAAGATCTATCCGGTGGCACAGCGAATCGCGGAAGCGATGGGCTGTGAGCTGACGGCGGAGTACGACAAGGTTGTAGCAAATGACAGCTTTATTGGGGCTTACGGACGCCAAAGCGATCTTGCGATGGAGCCGGAGGAACTGATCTATCTGACAAATGAAGCCTTGGCTGGCTGTATCGTGACCGATTACGCGAGCGAGGATGAGCGGTATGTCACAACAGGAGTCTATACCATCGCAAGCGCCGCGAGCGAGGATGGCGAAGGCTACGATATGTTCCTCGACGGCGCGAAGTCACTGCTGACCATCGAAAATCCGGCGAGCACGACGGACAAGGAACTCATCATTTTCAGGGATTCCTTTGGCAGCAGCATCGCGCCGTTCTTCACAGAAGTTTATCGCAAAGTGACTTTAGTCGATACGCGTTATCTGCCGAGCGAAAGAGTTGGGAAATTTGTTGAATTTGACCGACAGGACATATTATTCCTGTACAGTGTGCCGGTGCTTAACAACAGTGTGATGCTGAAATAGGGCAATGCGCTGCGTCAAAACGCTTGATTTGGCGAGGAATTTGTAAAAAGAAGTGAAAAACTTTGATTTTACGAAATTTTATCATTGCATTTCAGGCAGAGATAGTGTATAATAATGATTGTTCCGCGAAAGCGGAGCAATCTGATATGCGGTTGTGGCGGAATTGGCAGACGCGCAAGACTAAGGATCTTGTGTTCCCAAGACATGCAGGTTCGAGTCCTGTCAACCGCACCAGCGAAACCCTGTGATTACTACAATCACAGGGTTTTTTCGTACCATTTTGCAGGTATAAAAACGGAGCGGCAAATAAGAAAACATAGAAAACAGAGCAAAAAGTTGAAAAAAATAAAAAACCTTGTTGCACTTCGACTGCTTTTCCGTCTTTCTATTATAGAAGGGGAAATCGGAGCAGTCATCGACCGGATCGACCAAAACGAAACCGAAACACAAAAACACAAAATGGTACCCCCACGCGCTAAAAGTGCGCGAGCGTACCGTTTTTTAGTGCTGAGATGATTTAAGGAAATATCATTTTTTTCTCCTCATCACTCTATTTCTGTGACTTCACGGGTTATATAGTATTGTTCACTTTCATTGACAATATGCAGCAAAGCTATAGTGCGAACTGCAAGTGCAGCTAAAAAGCCAATGAGCAGTATGAGCAAAATCTTTTTGACAAAGCGTATAAACTGAATTTTTTGGCATAGATTTTCTGTTGCTAAAGCTTCTGAGATGTAGTCATGGACAACTTCTTCCGGTTCGGAGAAACGCTCAATGACATCGTCCATGGTGCAGAGCGGATTTTTTTCAATGAAAACAAAAACAGAGTCTTTAAAGTCTTTCAAGAATTGCTTTTCTGCTTTTGAATAAATCGGAAGCAACAGTCTGATTTTCCTGAAATAAATGTTAAGTTCCTTTTGGTTCATGACTCTTCACCTTCGCACAATACATCTTCATACATGAGCATAGTATCAATGCCTTCTCTTAGATTTGTGTATTCCTCTTTCAAGGCGGCAAGCCGTGCAGATCCGGCATCTTCCAGATGATAATAAACTCGAATCCTGCGTTTGCCGGCTCGCTCCTCTCTGTCGGAGATATAGTGACTGTCTAGTAATTTGTATAATGTGGGGTACAGCGTGCTTTCTGTCACGACAAGTCTGCCTCCAGAAGCTTTTTTCAACAGCGGGACAAACTCATACCCATAGATGTCTTTCTTTTCCAATAAAGATAGAATAATCAGTTCAGCAAAGCTGAACCTAAAATTTGTTTTTGTGCGCACGGGGAAACCTTCTTTCAAATACATTATTACATAGCATATAAAAAATGTAAATACTATATTAAATAAAATATAATTGACAATGTAACATAGGCATGATATGTTAGGGACGTAAAGTGTATTTCATAAAGTAAAAAAGGGAGGACCAGACCGATGCAGAAGTAAAAGTTATTAAGCAGCAAAGGATGGCAAAGCGGAGAAATAAATAAGAGTATTGGGGGCTGCGTATTCAACGATCACGCAGTGGAGGCTCTCTTGCACAAAGAATGAAATGTACTGTATTCGTCTAATTTTGAAAGGAGGTTTTTAAGGTACAATGAAAACGAAACAGCTGATTTTAATTTCAGTCATTTTGATATTATGTCTGATGACAAGCTGCTCCAATATAAACAGCACAGGGGAGGATAAAGAGGCCGAGAAAAGCCAAGGGGGCATCTCATTGCCTTGTGAGGACGAGTTTATTGTTGATGTAAAGGTTGATAAAGGGAAGCTGATGCTCTCAACGATGAGTGTCGCCGAGGATTTTTCCACTTCAACTGCGACAATTTGGGAGTCTGCAGATGAAGGAGTGCATTGGAAAAAGGCATTTGAGGAGCAGTTCGTTTCAGACGAGGCAGGTGAAATTTACATAAATGCGGTGATACATTTTGTTGGACAGGGAGGTATCCTCCAAATATGTCAGTGGCCTAAGGAGAATGCAAAGGCAGAATACAGCAAAATATATTATTCAAATGACTTGGAAAATGGATTCATGGAAGAAGTCAAATCGGATTACGACATGAAAAATTTGGGGAGTACCTATTTTCTCAGTGAAAACAATCTATATGGATGGGATATTATGAGCAGTGAGCTGCTGTGTCTGGATCTGAAGAAAGGGACTGTACAGAAAACGCAGTTTGATGATGTGGATATGCTCCTTGATGTTGTATTTCATGGACCGTCTGCTTATATCACTTATTTATCAAAAGAGTATGTGTACACAGGAATGAAATATAATGTCTTAGAGCAGAGGGTAGAGGATGCGCCGGTATTTGAGGCGATGACCAAGGAATTTGGCAAAGGCGGTTATAATATGATCACCGGAGTCAGGTTTTTTCCCTGGATGAAAGAGGATAAAGAAATATACCGCTATGTTTGTCCGGATGGCGTGTTTGAATTTGATGATTCCGGAAGTAAAAAAATCAGCGCAAGCGTGTCGTGGAACAAAAACGAAGAGGTGGACTTTGAAAAAGCTGAGGTAATCAGCGATGAAAAGCTTTTAGTATATTACGCCGGTTTAAATGGAAACAAGAGTCATATGAGAATGGACGAAATTGATTTAGAAAAAAAGGAAGATTAAACAGCGAGACGAGGTGAGGGGTATATGAAAAAAATATTTGCACTTTTTTTGATGCTTGTGCTTGCACTATCAGGTTCTGGCTGCAGTGATCATTCGCCTGCGGCAAATGGTGAAGCAGGCAAACTAAATATCTATATGCTGAATGATAATCAGAATGTCAGAGATGCCATAGCCTGTTATGCGGCAGCAGCTCCGGATGTTGAAATCGATATCGAGGTTGGTGTGCCGGATTATGATACGACGGTTTCGGATGCGCTGAAGAAACTGAATACAAGGCTGTTGTCGGGAAACGGACCGGATATTATTTTGATGGACGATATTCAATCGGAATCATACATGCAGTCCGGGCAGCTTTTGGAATTGACGGACATTGTGGAGGAGGCAGAGAATCTGGCTTCCGGCATAGCAGAAAATTCTAAATACAATGGGAAGGTGTACACCATTCCGCTTTCCGTAACACTGATGGCAAACATCAGCAGGGCAGACGCTTCCGTTGATTTTTCTTCCTTAGAAAAGTTCAATGAAAGCATAAAGGCGGAGCATGCTGTCATTGGAAGCTTTGATCGACAGGCGGCGCTGTGGTACAGAACGCAGATAGAGCCGGAACTTTTATGGAGAAGAGGGATCTCAGAGGAGAAACTGAAGACCTTTTATCAGGATCTTTATGAACAGATGGATATGATATATGGAAATGATGAAGAAAGCAGATTTGCATCGTTTCAGCAGATCAATCTGCAGGCGCTTTCCGGACTGGCCGCACCTCATGTATTTTTTAAAAAGATTGGGGCTGCCAAAGAGTATATTGACACCTTATCCTATCTGCAGATGCTGTGCTCCATGGGAAATGAGGGAGGAGTTGATTTCAGCTTTTGCCGTTGGCAGGACAAGACCATGTATATTCCGATGAACAGAATGGCCATAAGCTCCAAAAGTCAAAATCCGGAAGGAGGGGCTGCGCTGATAAAGTACCTTCTTTCGGAAGAAGGACAGCGGCAGATTGCGGAAAGCACGGGATGTATTCCGGTGAACAGTAAGGTGCTGCGGTCTGCAATGGAGAGCAGCGAAGAATGGGAAAATGTTATCGGAGGAGCCGGTTCCTATAAAGCAAAACCTTTTACAGAAAAAGATGTGAATCAAATCTGTGACCTGCTCAATGAAAACAGTTACAGTGTGACTACCGATGGAATATTAATGGAAATCATCATGCTGGGAGCACAGGATTATCTGAACGGGGCTCTTTCTCTTGATGCTGCGACGGCACAGACACAGAAGAAGGTGGGGATCTATTTTGCGGAATAACAAGAAAGGATATCTGTTTATTCTGCTGAGTCTGTCAGGCGTAAGCATCTTTCTGATGCTGCCGTATCTGGATATATTCTTGCGAGCGTTTTCCTCTGGAAATAGCGGAGAAACCATAGGTCTGGATCATTTTAAGCAGGTACTTCAAAATGAGGCGTTTCAAGCCGCAGCGAAAAATACCGGGCGTTTTATCATCGTGTGCATACCTCTGCTGCTCTTATTATCCTTGGCAATTTCGATCTGCATCTATGAAAATCCAAGGCTGGGCAGCATGTTGAAAACGAGTTTTTTGATTCCCATGGCGATCCCGATTACATCCGTGGTTTTGCTGTGGCGATTTCTGTTTGATGACAACGGCATTTTGAACGGGATTCTATGCAGTCTGGGCATCAACACAGTAAGCTGGATGAACGGAAGCGCGGCGTTTTGGATTCTTGTGGGCAGCTACATATGGAAAAATCTCGGATACAATATCATATTGTGGCTGGCGGCCTTGGGCACCATAGATCCGCAGGTGCAAGCGGCGGCGAAGCTGGATGGGGCAAGCGGATTTCAGCGGCTGGTTCGGATCACGCTACCATCTGTCAAAAATGGGACTTTTATCGTAGTTGTCCTTGCGATACTCAATTCTTTCAAGGTGTTCAGAGAAGTATATCTTGTCGCAGGCGACTATCCCCATGACAGCATTTATATGATCCAGCATTTGTTTCATAACTGGTTCAGAGAGCTTGAACTGAACAAACTGGCAGCCGGTGCTGTGATCGACTCTGCCGTTCTGATCATACTCATTTTGATTTTGCAGAAATGCTGGAAAAAAGGAGGGACCAAATTATGAAAAGCAAAGCAGGGGTTCTCTGTGTTTCCTTTTTCGCATGCATCGTGCTTTATCCGGCGCTGTTTATTCTCATAGGTTCTCTGATGGGTGAGGAGGAACTGGCAGGCAATTTAGCCGGAATTTTAGATAAAAGCGTTGACAGTTATGTCTCCTGGTCCTTGCTCCCCAAAGAAGGTTCCGTAGAATCCTACAGACAGCTCATGCTGTTTGAACCGGGATTCTTTGTGCTGTTTTGGAATACTGTAAAAATATGCGCAGGCGTTATCATAGGGCAGCTGCTGATCGCAGTTCCTGCCGCATGGGGATTTGCCATGTATGATTTCCCTTTGAAGAAGATGCTGTTCATGCTGTACATCATCTTTATGATGCTGCCCTTTCAGGTGCTTATGCTGCCGGAGTATATGGTGCTTTCCCGGCTTAGGCTGATCGACACGCTTTGGGCCGTGATATTGCCCGGTGCTTTTTCAACCTTTCCGGTGTTTATTATTTACAATTTCTTTAAAGGAATTCCGGAGCAGGAGATTGAGGCAGCGCGCCTGGACGGAGCAGGAGAGTTCAGAATTTTTCTCAGCATCGGAATACCCGCAGGCAGATCAGGGATTGCGGCAGCCATGATTTTGCAGTTTCTTGAATATTGGAATATCGTCGAACAGCCGATGATCTTCCTCGACAGTGAGGAAAAACTGCCCCTCTCGTTATATTTGCCGCATATCAGCATGGAGAATGCAGGCATCGCCTTTGCGGCAGCCTTTCTGTCGTTGATCCCGTCGGTTCTGATCTTTCGGTTGGGACAGGAATCCTTGGAAGCCGGCATTACAGCTACAACCATGAAGAGATAGAGGGGAATATGGAAAAGAAGATTTTAGCGAGTATACTCCTGTTATTTTTTATCGTGATGATTGTTTTCACTTTTGTTTCGCGGCATACGGCCATCGCACTCCTACCTGAGGTAACAACCATGCATCCGGAGGAAGACGGCTGGCTTGCGGAAAGTGCTGTTCGGGAAGACAACACAGGCGGATCTTATGTTTTCATACTGACCGAAAGGGAAAGTATTTTGGGAAAAACCGATGCTGTGCGCAAGCTGCCGGTCGTGGTAGAAGAAAAAAGTGATGGTATGGTAAAGCTGAAAGAAATTTCACAATATTCCATGTTTGCATTTGTGACGGATGCTTCCGATGCGCTTTCTGATGGCGACAGAGTAAGGAGAGAATGAAGTGGCAGAGCTGAAAATAACAAACTTATGCAAAAAATATGAGGACGACTTTGAGGCTGTGAGGGATTTTAACCTTGAGGCGAGGGATGGAGAGTTTATCGTCATCGTCGGGCCCTCCGGCTGTGGAAAGTCAACAACGCTGCGAATGATTGCGGGACTGGAACAGCCGTCTGCCGGAAGTATTTTGCTGGACGGCATGGTGATTGATTATCTGCCGCCCCAGAAGAGGGACATGGCAATGATCTTTCAAAATTATGCGCTATATGAAAATATGACGGCGTTTGATAATATCGCATTTCCCTTAAAAGTGAGAGGACTGAAAAAGGCGGAGATCGCATCGAAAGTTACCGCGGCGGCAGAAATGCTGAAAATCTCAGAACTGTTAAATCGAAAACCGGGTGCGCTTTCCGGCGGAGAGAAGCAGAGAGTGGCCATGGGACGGGCCATCGTCCGGGAGCCGAAGCTTTTTCTGATGGATGAGCCCCTTTCGAACTTGGATGCGAAGATGCGGTTTGCGCTGAGAAAAGAAATCAGGCAGCTGCAAAGAAGAACCGGTGTCACAACGATTTATGTTACACATGATCAGGGTGAGGCGATGGCGCTGGCAGACAGAGTAATCGTTATGGATCATGGGAACATACGACAGATAGGAACGGCGAGGGAAATATATAACAGCCCGGCAGATCCTTTTGTGGCCGCATTCTTTGGCAGTTTGCCGATGAATCTATGGGAGGAGGACCATATGATTTGCGGAATCAGGCCCGAGGACATTTCTCTTTCCAAATCTTTTGCGCATGGCTGGGAAAAAGCACTTCTGCTGACCGGATATTTTAACGGTGTGCAGTGGATCGGTGAAGTTCAGTGCGAAGCGGGCAGATTTACCGTTTGTTCAGACTGTGAAATGGAGCAGCAACAGACGGTTTATATGCGCTTCGCGGAGGATAAAATCCATCGCTGGCAGAAGGGATGAAAATACTTTTGGAAAAAGGAAAAAACGTTATGCAGATATTGAGGCGATTTTTGAAGAACTGGATGAATAGTTTCCGTGAATGGAGAAACGAAGTTTCGGCTGTGCCGCATAGACTGTTTTTTGAAACCGACGTAAAAATGACCGCAAGAAAAATCCTGTAAGCTACCCCTTGACACTTGCCAGAAAGTAAAATATGATAAAGGCAAAGGAGAAAGTGAAATGACTGAATTAAAAAAGAAAATCAATTACACAGTCGCTTGCGTATCGGAATTTGCGACTAAGCATGAGATGACACAGCAGGCAGCCTTTCAATTCCTCTATGATCACAAGGCAATCGCATTCCTAAAAGACTGCTATGAGATTGAACACACATTATCGTTTGACGATGCGGTCGAAGACATGGAGCGTATCTGTGCCAATAACGGAGGTGTTCTGGCATGATTTTATATCACGGGTCAAATCTTGACATCGCAAGCATAAATCTAAATATGTGCAGACCATATAAGGATTTTGGCAAAGGGTTTTATCTGACCAGCATGGAAGAGCAGGCAAGAAAAATGGCGCACCGCGTATCCAAAATTTATGGCGGCCCGGAGATTGTCAATGTGTACGAGATCACAGATGATTTTCTGCGGCAAGAGGGGCTTCACATTCAAGATTTTGGAACGACCATAACGGAGGAATGGGCGGCTTTTGTCATGAATAACCGAAACAGGAAGTTCACGGACATCGAAAGCAAGCTGTGTAACTTGGACTGCAAATACGATATTGTAACAGGCCCGGTGGCAAATGATGATTTAGCAATGCTGCTGCGAGAATATCAAAATCATGCAATCAGCCTTGATGTTTTGCGTAGTGAATTAAGCTATAAACAGACGACGAATCAATACTCGTTTCACACGCAGCGTGCAGTCAAACTGCTGCAAAAGGCAGGTGTCATTTATGGGTAAAAAAGAAATGCTGATGGAATATATCACGCAGGACATTATCGAATTCATCGTGCAGGACTTTTCGGTGGAGTATGATGAAGCCATGCGATTATTCTATCAATCCGCAGTGTTTGAGAAACTTAGAGATCCGGAGACGAGCTTGTATTTAGAAAGCCCTGCCTATGTTTATAACCTGTTTCAAGATGAGATGAATTTTGGAAAAATCGTGCAGGCAGAGATATGAGATTCAGGGATAATCTACAGATGAAGCCTTTCCTGAATGATAAGACCTGCATTTACCGGAGAAACAGCTCGGTGCAGTAAGGAAGATAAAAATGCTGTAAATTAACATCCGAATAAGCTTGCGGATTTTATCTCAACATACGAAATCGATTTCAATTTCAATGAGGATCCTACTCTTAGGCGAGCAGGATTCTTTTTTTCTGTTTTCGGCGGCAAAAAGCAGATAGAAAAGTAAATTTTATATCTGTTTTTTCGTGGCTTTTGTTGCACTTTGCGATTTTTTCCGTCTTAATATACAGAAGGGGGAAAAAGGGAGGAACAAAATGAAAAGCAAAATTGAAGACGATAAGATTTATACAAGCAAGAGTCTCACAGAAGAGATGAATGAAGAACGCATTTGACAAGGAAAAGATGAATTGCCGGAGATTAATCCGCTCAGGGGCGGAACGAGCACTTTGGCGCGAAAAGACAAGTCATGGAGCAGCGTGCCGGACTTCTTGCAAAGGTTTTCAAGAAGAAATGAAAGCAATGCTTGCGCGGCAACCTTTGATTTGGTAAAATCTTCTTACACAGTAAGTGATGTGTAAGAGGTATGGGGAATGAGTAAAAAACAAAGCATGGAAGAAATTTACCTTGAAAACAGGCATTGGGTATATGGCAGTTTTCTTAGAAAGACGGGAGAGATAGAGACGGCAGAGGATTTATCGCAGACGCTTTGGCTGCGCTTCTTTCAGAATTACGAGAATTTGAATCTGCCAAATGAAAAGGTGGTGCGGGCATATCTTCGCAGCATGATTTTGCATGCGGCAGCCGATTATTGGCGGAGCACGCAGAAGGCGGAAGATTTAATGAAGGAGCTTGAAAATCTTTTGGAGGCAGACAATATCGGGCAGGATGCTGTTCATGCGGAAGCTTTTCCTGAAGATGCGATAGATGATATTGAAGCTGCTTACAGAGAGCTCAGCGAGGAAGAGCGGCTTTTGCTCTCGCTCAAGTACGAAGGCCGTTATAACAGCAGGGAAATCGGAGCAGTCATCGGAATTTCGCCGTCCCTGGTGCGTATGCGGCTGAGCAGGATTACCGAAAAACTGCGTAAACAGATGAAAAAAAGAAATGAGTAAAGGAGGTGAAAACTGTGGACCAAAAAATCATGAAAGCCTTAGCGCGAAAAACAGAGGATGCGTTTGAGAAAGAATACGAAGAATTTAACGAAGCAGGAAAAGAGTTCTCCCCAGAGCTTGATGGGAAACTTTTGGAAGCGGCAAAGTTCTACGACAAGCAATATGCAGCAGGGCAGAAAAAGAGAAAAAGCCGGAAGCTTTTGCAAAAGGCGGCGGTTTTCCTTCTCATCTTTCTTTCCGTCAATACCCTTGCAATTGGGACTTCGCAGGCCTATCGCCAGTTTGTATTTCAGGTATTTGAAAATGAAGAGAATCATTCTATTAACTTTCATGACCGTGCAGAGCAGGACATGATTGGTTCGTGGAATGATTACTGGTATCCAACCTATTTGCCGGAGGGCTATCAAATTGTTGCGGCAGAAGAGATTCCGGTAAAATGTCTCTTGATTCAGGCAGTTACGGGCGAAGAACCTTTGCTGATTACGGAATATCCGCAAGGCTCGGAATTGTCTTATGATACGGAGCATTCGCAGATTTCTGATATTCGGATTCATAATTCCATCGGAAAAAGAATCGCCTTTGAAGATCATACCAGAATTGTTTATCCAACCGAAACGATGATTCTGGAGTTTCGATTTGACGCCGGAATTCCGGAGCAAGAGGTTGTAAAGATTGCGGAAAACATGGAGTATGTTGCGCGAGCCTAGGGGAACACGATCATCGAATTAATCCGGTAGTCTTTTCTTTATAAAAACAAAAAACTTTGTTACACTTTGCCTTTTTTGGCGTCTTTATTTATAGAAGGGCAGAAAGCAGGTTTTTTAGAATAGGGGGGACTACAATGAATAAACGGCAGACCGCAATCGTAAGCATATTCGTACTTTGCGCAACACTCCTAGCCTTGAGTGGATGTAAAGACAATAAAAAAGAAATTATCGGCCTTGCACGAAGCAACAGGCCCAAGACGAAAAATATCCTGACGCAAAGGGCGGATGGATGGTTTTTCCGGAATGTGAATATACATTTTATGGCTATGCTGCTGTTATAGATTCGGATTCCGGTCAGTTCGGAGGGAAACCTTTTGGAAATGATGGGAGTACCGTTTCTGCCGAAGCAAGCTTCTATGGGATTTCAAATCGCATGGTCATGAGTGAATGGGATGATTGCTGGACACTCGAGACCGATGCACATTTCCTGAAAAGCTTGGAGAAAAGTATGGAGGGGAGTCTTCGCGGATGAACGATATGGAAATTATTGAGATGTATTTTAGGCGCGACGAAAATGCGATAAGGCAGACCGAAATAAAATATGGAGTGTTTTGCCGAAGCCTTGCGTACAATATTTTGCAAATTCACGAAGATGCAGAAGAATGCGTTAACGACACGTATTTAAAGGCATGGAACTCCATCCCGCCCAACGAACCTGTTTACTTTAGAGGATGGCTTGGCAGAGTGGTGCGGAACCTTTCTCTTGATTTATGGAGAAAGAATCACAGGAAAAAACGCTATGCGGGTATCGAGGAGATCTTTGAAGAACTGGATGAATGCATTCCGTCCTCTTCCCATGTGGAAGGCGAAATCGAAAAAGGAATGTTGACCGAGGCTCTTAACAAGTGGCTGGGAGAACTTCCGCAAATGGATCGCATCATTTTCCTGCGGCGATACTGGTTCGGGGAATCTCTAAAAACCATTGCGAAAATATATCGGCTGACTCCGGCAGATGTCGCAAACCGCATGTATCGACTCCGCCAAAAACTTAAGGCAGAACTGAAAAGAGAGGGGGTGTTCTTATGAGAGAAAAAATGGTAATAACGCTGTATGATAGTTTTACAAATATTGATGATCGATTTCTTCAGGAGGCCGCACTTCAAAGCAGCAGCATGCATAAGGGCTTCTTAAAAAAACGGGTGCTTTTGATTGCAGCAATCATGGGAGCAATCCTGCTTTGCGGCTTTGCGGCATATCAAGCAGGTGTATTCGATCCGTGGATTCAAAAAACATCGACATCTCCAACGGAAACGGTGCAAAGCGCGCTTGAAAATCAGATGAAAAAAGACTATACGCTTGAACTCCGGATCAAGGAGATTGTGGTCGATCAAGATGCAACGGAGAGAGTAAAGCAGCAATACAAAGGGAGCGAACTCGCAGAAGAAAACGGATGGTCGGATTCTTATTTAGAAGATAATCTGATAGCGGTTCGTGCGGAATACTATGTGGTATACGACCATCAAAAAACATTCCTAAAGGATGGCGATGTAGAGCAGTATTTCTTCCTCTTGCGTGATGAAAAGACACAAAAATGGATGATTTGGAACAATACTGCAAGCGGAGATCCATTTTATTAGAAAAGAAATGATGAAGCCACGATCAAGATGATTGTATAAATTTGAAAAGGGGGAGACGAAAATGAGGAGACATTGGATATTCATCCTGCTTTTATGTGTCGGATTAAGTGCCGCAGCGCTTACGGGATGCTCGTTTAAGGACAGCGATTCAAAAAATAAGGCGCATGCGGATGCTTTTCTGACAGAATTCTTTACGATTAACAGTGACGGAAGAAATGATGAACTGATGACAAATCTTCAAAACAATTCTGAGCTTTTTACCGACGAAGCTGTTTTGCACGATGCTTTGGAAGAATATTATCACGGCGTATCGGAATACCTCACCGATGAGTGCTTCAATCAATTGCTTGCCGAGCGAACGATGTGGAGGCTTGACGCGGATTTCCTCGGTGCGGGAAACGAGTGGACAATTTCCGCATTGGATATTCGGAATACTTCCGAGGCTGATTCCTACGGCTTCCATGCAGAGCTAAGCGCCGGCGAAGAAGTGAAAGAATTAAGCGGCACGCTTTCGTTTACGGCAGATCATTTGGTAGCATCTGTCCTGCTTGACGATTATCAAGACCGATTTGAAACAAGTCATCCCAACTGGGCAGAGGGTCTGGAGGAATACGGCGTTGGTTACTACATCAAGCCTGTGGATTATCAGACTGCCGCGGTTGATCTTTTCGGAGAAAAAGTATTTGAAAAAATGATGGAATTACGGAAAGCGGACCTGAGAGAACTGGAAGAAGCAGAGGGGAAAGCGTTAGTTGACGAAATACGCGAATGGTGCAGGCAAAACGCAGAGAAAGACTTCGACAGTCTGTGTTATCAGAAAGGGAATGACTACTGGATATTATACCGCAACAAAGCTGCCAGCGGCTTATCTATCTGGTGCGAGCCCGAATTGACCGAGAAAATGGAGTTAAAAGTACGCGTATGCTATACCTATCCCCCTGTAGTAAATCAAGCGAAGGGTGTATGGTGTCTGGAAAAGATTTCATCACCGATTCCCATAACGAAAATGATAGGATACGATGACAAAACATACGACCTCCTTTTTTACAATGATTTTTCGAAGAATTCCGCAGGAGAAGATTATCTGAAAGATGCGAGCAATCTTTACGGTATAAACGGCGGCATGGTACCAAGGTGGGACTGCAGATATATTCTGCATGATTTAATCACGAAGGGAGCTGTCAAAGGCGATACCGACACCTCGGTAAAACCTGACGTGATCGGCGAGCTCAAGGTTTCGGATGAAGTCAAAAAAGAAATTCGGGAAATCTATAAAAGCGAATGGGCAGGCAAAGACGGTCTTATGGTTCATAAGATCGATGATGTATACTGGATTTATTATTGCAACAGGAACAGTAAGAAGGATGCAGATATCAGCATTGGTCTAGAAGGCAGTAAACTTGTGATGAACTGCTATGACAATGCAAAATCCTTATTTGATATCGAACCATTCTGCTGGAAGCTCTTTGCGGTAAAATCACCGGTTACGATCGAGCAGGTGGAAATCATTACGGGTGATGACAGGCAAACTGTAAATGTTTAAATGATAAGTACTGAGAATTTATTTTGAGGTTTTGAAAGAACCGAAGGACAGGAGGTAAGAGGAATGATGAAAAAACAATTCAGAGGCAGGTTTGTGAAAGGATTCGTGGTTCTTACAGCCATGATACTTGTGTCACTTCTGTGCGCCTGTACGGAAAAAGAAACCCCCGAGGATAAGGCTTTGCAGGAAGCAGAAAACTGGGTAAAAACAAATTACGAACAGATTTATGAGGTTCGCAATCTGCAAAGCACCCTGCTGGGAACCGAGGATACGGAAAAGGAAATGCGGTATAGAATCCTGGTGCAGGGAGAAACGAAGTACAAATACCAAAGTTTGGAGGAGATTCCTTTTGTAAAGGGAATGCTGGACGAAAGTAAGGCGCAGGAACTGACGAGCGAACAGCAAAGCGCAATCGACGCATACCTTGAAGAGGTGGAAGACGGCGCAAACATTGGAAATTACGAGGAGTTTGCGATAGAGATGATTGTTTGTGCCGATAAGGAGGATCCGGATGCGCCGCACGAGCTGTTTTTTGAAACCGACGGGGACATGCCGGAGCCGATTGATCATTTGAAAATCGACACGGACAAACTGTACCAAGACGGAAAAAGGGCCGCAAGAGAAATCCTGCAAAGCTAACCCTTAACACTTGTCAAGATTTAGAATAGGTTAACAAAAGGCACAAGAAGCTATCAAACACTTCCTGTGCTTTTTATTAGCCTGACTTTTATCCACAAACAAAGAGACTGCACCGGTTGACTTCCTTTTGAGCAGGATATCCATGATCTGGGCTAGATACGAAGGATTACGTTTTTGGGCAATATCCATTACTTTTTTGTCCATGGGTGCTATGATAAAAAACAATAGCAGCCCGCGTAGATTGAGCAGAACAACAAAAAAGGAGCAAAAAGTTTAAAAAAATAAACAAGAAAACGCGTGTCAGAACTGTTGACTTTAGTACGCTAACGTGATACACTAATGAAGCGAATAAAATACGATATCACAAAGGACAGACACAAGATGATTGACGAAAGCATATTAAAAAAAGACGAGCTGGCGATCTTTACCTTACGAAAACTGTACAGCACGCATGGATATAAAAAGTATAAGATGAGAAAGTTTGAGGAATATGATTTTTACTCGGAGAACAAGGATTTTTTGGCGTCGGACGGGGTCATTACCTTTACAGACGCCGATGGCAGACTACTGGCGCTCAAACCGGATGTCACCCTCTCAATCCTCAAGAATTTCAAAGCGCAAAAGGGCTGCGTCAAGCGCCTGTATTACAACGAAAATGTCTACCGGATCTCGGAGACTTCCCACACTTATCGAGAGATTTTGCAGACCGGTTTGGAATGCATGGGAGATATCGGCAGCACAGAAACCTGCGAGGTGACATTGCTGGCACTGCAGAGTCTGGCGCTCATCAGTGAAGACTACGTGCTGGATCTGGCGCACGCGGGCCTGTTATTCGCGCTGCTGGATGACTATGGCCTGCAGGGCGAGGCACGAAAACGCGCGGAACAGGCCTTGCGCGAAAAGAACGCAGACGCGCTGCGGGCGGCGTGCACAGACATACAATTCGCGGCTCTCGAGAAGCTGATTCGAAGTGACGGCGATAATCAAGGAAGCCTTCGAGAAATTGAAAAAATCTGTCAAAGCGCGGATGCTTTGGCTGCTTTCGCAAAGCTCGCGGCGCTTTACGCGGCGCTTGAGGAAGCAGGATTCGCGCAGCATATCCGTCTTGACTTTTCGGTTGTGGATGCCGCGGCCTATTACAGCGGGGCAGTATTCTGCGGCTATATCAAGGGCGTGGAGTCGCGGGTGCTGGCAGGCGGCAGGTACGACCGGCTGATGCGAAAGATGGGCAGCGAGGCCGGCGCGATCGGCTTCGCGGTTTACCTCGACGCGTTGGAACGCTTTGAAGAAAAACAGGAGCGTGTCGATCCGTTTATCAATATCGCGCTGCCGAAGGGCAGGCTCGGCGAACGCGTCTATGAAATGTTTGAACAAGCAGGCTTTGCATGCCCGTCCATCAAAGAAGCAAACCGCAAGCTGGTCTTTGAAAATCCACAAAAAGGCGTGCGCTACTTCTGGGTCAAGCCGTCGGATGTGGCCATCTATGTGGAACGCGGCGCCGCGGATATCGGCGTGGCAGGCAAGGACATTCTGCTGGAATACGAGCCGCATGTGTACGAGCTGATGGATCTTCATATCGGCAAGTGCCGCATGGCGGTTGCCGCGCAGAAGGATTTTGTCGATGACACCTCGACGACGCTGCGCGTGGCGACAAAATTCACGAATATCGCGCGGAAATTCTATGCGGAAAAATGCCGCGACATCGATATCATCCATTTGAACGGCTCGATCGAGCTGGCACCGCTCTTAGGGCTTTCGGATGTGATCGTCGATATTGTGGAAACCGGCAAGACCCTGTCGGAAAACAATCTGGAGCCGATCGAGACCATCGTGCCGATCAGCGCGCGGCTGATTGCCAACAAATCCGCGCTCAAATTCAAAACAGAACAGATCGAAGCGATCAGAAAAGGATTGACGAAAAATGAGTAAGTTTTTAAGAAGAAGTCTTGCGGCGCTCGAGGCCTATGTACCGGGCGAGCAGCCGCAGGACCGTAAATATATCAAATTAAATACCAACGAATCGCCGTATCCGCCGCCGCAGAGCGTTGCGGCGGTCCTGAATGCAGAAGAATCTGCGAAGCTTCGTCTTTACAGCGACCCGGAGAGCCGGGTGCTCAAGGAGCGGCTGGCGAGGAATTACGGACGTGCGCAGGCAGAGGCCTTTGTCTCCAACGGTTCTGACGAGATCCTCAACTTCGCGTTCATGGCATATGGCGAGCAGGGCGTACGGTTTGCAGACATCACCTATGGCTTTTACAGCGTGTTTGCGGACCTTTATGGTCTGGACGCCGAGGTAATCCCGCTGCGCGAGGATTTTTCATTGGATGCCGAGGCTTTTTGCGGCAAGGACGGACTGACGGTCATCACGAATCCGAACGCGCCGACCGGCATGGCGCTGCCCCTTGCGATCATCGAGGAGATCGTTTCGTCGAGCCGCGGTGTGGTGCTGGTGGATGAGGCCTATGTGGACTTCGGCGCGGAGAGCGCGGTCAATCTGATCGACCGATACGACAATCTGCTTGTCGTGCAGACTTTTTCCAAGTCGCGTAGTATGGCGGGCGCGCGTTTGGGCTTTGCTTTTGGGAACGCGGCACTGATCGCGGACCTCGAAAGGATCAAATACGCAACGAATCCGTACAATATCAACCGTCTGACGCAGGCGGCCGGCGCGCAGGCGCTGGAAGAGGACGACTATTTCCGCGCGAACTGCAGGCGCATCATCGAAACAAGGGAGTACGTCTCTGCAGAGCTTCAAAAGCGTGGGTTTACCCTGACCGACTCGCAGGCGAATTTCCTGTTTGCAAAGAGCGATCGCATCGACGGGGAGACGCTGTATCGCAGGCTTAGGGAAAAGGGCGTGCTGATCCGGCATTTTACCAAAGACCGCATTAAGAATTACAACCGCATTACTATCGGCAGCCGCGAGGAAATGGAGATTTTCCTGCAAAAGACCGATGAGATCTTGGAGGAACTGACATGAGAGAGGGCGTTATCAACCGCAAAACAAACGAGACCGATATCCGGCTCAAGCTGGAGCTGGACGGCAGCGGCAAGAGCAGCATCGACACCGGCTGCGGGTTTTTGGATCATATGCTGACGTTGTTTGCAAGACACGGCCGCTTTGACCTGACCGTCAGCTGTAAGGGCGATACAGAGGTGGATTACCACCACACGACGGAGGACATCGGCATCGCGCTCGGCGACGCCTTCGCGGCGGCGCTCGGCGATCTGCGGGGCGTGACCCGCTACGGCAGCTTCCTGCTGCCGATGGATGAGGCGCTGATCCAGACGGCAGTGGATCTTTCGGGACGCGCGCACCTGTCCTATGCGCTTCTGATCCCGACGCAGAAGGTCGGCGATTTTGATACGGAGCTGACCAAAGAGTTTTTCCTCGCACTGGTGCGCCATGCCGGGATCACGCTGCATATCCGGCAGCTGGCGGGCGAAAACGCCCACCATATCATCGAGGGCGCGTTCAAGTCAGTCGCCAGAAGTCTGGCGGCGGCGGTCAAGATCGACGCGGCCTATCAGAATGAGATACCATCAACCAAAGGGGTGCTGTAAATGATTGCGATTATTGATTACGGTGTCGGCAACCTGTTTTCACTTTCTTCGTCGCTGCGGGCTGTCGGCGCGGAGGTCGTGGTGACCGATGACCGGGAAATATTAAAAAAAGCAGACCGGCTGATCCTGCCGGGTGTCGGCGCGTTTGCGGACGCTGCAGCCAAGCTGCGGGCAGACGGTTTGGACAGCTTCGTGCGGGAGCAGGCTGCGAGCGGCAAACCGCTGCTCGGCATTTGTCTGGGCATGCAGCTTTTATTTGAAAAAAGCTATGAATTCGGGGAACATCAAGGTCTGGGGCTGATCCCGGGCGAGATCGTGCCGATGCAGGGCACGATACCGGCAGACCTGAAGAACCCGCAGATCGGCTGGAACCGCCTGCGGCTCAAAGGCAAAAATCCGCTGTTTCAGCATATCCAGGTTGGAGACTATGTCTATTTCGTGCATTCCTACTATGCAAGCGGCTGCGACCCATATGTGATCGCCACGACCGACTACGGCATCGAAATGACCGCGGCGGCGGCGCATGGGAATGTGTACGGGTGTCAGTTTCATCCCGAAAAAAGCGGTCCGGTCGGACTCAAAATTCTCGCGGCGTTTTGCGGAATGGAGGCAGTGCAATGAAGATTTTTCCGGCGATAGATTTATATGAAGGCAAGGCGGTGCGCCTGCTCAAGGGCGACTACGAACAGATGACGATCTACAGCGAGCAGCCGCTGGCTGTGGCGCGCGCCTTCGAAGCGGCAGGCGCGGACTGCCTGCATCTGGTAGATCTGGAGGGTGCGCGATTGGGGACGACGCCGAATCTGGCGCTTGTGACCAGGCTGGCACAGGAGACCTCGCTGTTTACCGAGATCGGCGGCGGCATTCGCAGCATGGAAACAGTCAAAACTTACATCGCGGCAGGCGTGGATCGCGTGATCCTGGGGACCGCGGCGGTCGAGAACGAGACGTTCCTGCGGGAAGCGGTCGCGGCCTACGGCGAAAAGATCGCGGTCGGCGTGGACATCAAGGACGGTTTCGTCGCGGTCAAGGGCTGGACAGAGACCAGCGCCAACACCTGCTTTGATTTTTGTGACAAAATGAAACAGATTGGCGTTAGGAGGCTGATCTGTACGGATATTTCGAAGGACGGCGCGATGCAGGGCACGAACCGCGCGCTGTATCAGCAGCTGAGTGCGCGTTATGATATGGATATTGTGGCCTCGGGCGGCGTGTCGTCCATCGAGGACATCCGGGCGCTGCGGGCGCTGGACCTGTACGGCGCGATCATCGGACGCGCCTACTATATCGGCGCGATCGACTTAAAAGAAGCATTGGAGGCAGCGAAATGATCACCAAGAGAGTTATTCCATGCCTGGACGTGAAGGACGGGCGCGTTGTCAAAGGCGTCAATTTTAAGGACTTGAGCGATGTTTCCTCGCCGGTGGAGCTGGGCAGATATTACAGCGATGCAGGCGCGGACGAACTGGTTTTTTATGATATTACCGCTTCCAGCGACGGGCGGAGGATTTTTACCGATATTCTCAAAGAAGTCGCCTCGCAGATTTTCATCCCCTTGACCGTTGGCGGCGGCATCCAAACCTTAGAGGATTTTGACCGGGTGCTGAAGTGCGGGGCGGATAAGGTCAGCGTCAACTCCGGCGCGATCAAAAATCCTGCCCTGATCCGGCAGGCTGCAGAGCGTTACGGCAGGCAGTGCGTGGTGCTTTCGGTCGACATCAAGCGTGTGGACGGTGTGTTCCGCGTCTTTTCGCGCGGCGGCAGAGACGATACCGGTATGGAAGCCATTGACTGGATCCGCCGCTGTGTGGCGGACGGTGCCGGAGAGGTGGTCGTCAATTCGATCGACACTGACGGTGTCAAGAACGGGTTCGATCTGGAGCTGCTGCGTGCCGTCACCGATGCGGTGGCAGTCCCGGTCATCGCATCGGGCGGTGCGGGCTGCGCGGAGGATTTCGTGAAGCTGTTTCAGGAGATCCCGGCGGTCGACGCAGGGCTTGCGGCTTCGGTCTTTCATTTCGGGGAAGTCGATATCCGGGACTTAAAAAAATTACTGCAGGAACATGATATTACAGTGAGGTTATAACAATGCTGAATCTTGATGAATTGAAATTTGACGAAAAAGGACTCATCCCGGCGATTGTCGTGGATGCAGAGAGCAAAAAAGTGCTGACGCTGGCGTATATGAACCGCGAAAGCCTTGCAATTTCCATAAAAAAAGAGCTGACCTGTTTTTACAGCCGCTCTCGGCAGGAACTCTGGCTCAAAGGCGAGACCAGCGGAAACTACCAGCACATCGTATCCATCACTGCGGACTGCGATAACGATGCACTGGTCGTCGTGGTCGAAAAAGACGGTCCGGCCTGCCACACCGGTTCGGACTCCTGCTTTACCAAGCCGGTATACGAAAGCCCGAACCGCGCTGCTTTCTCGGTAGATGGACTCTACGAGCTGCTTGCCGACAGGAAAGAGACCTTGCCGGAGGGATCCTATACGACCTACCTCTTTGAAAAGGGCATCGATAAGATCCTCAAAAAGGTGGGCGAGGAGTCGACCGAAGTCATCATTGCGTCCAAGGGCAATGACAAGAAGGAGACCGTTTACGAGATCGCCGATCTGGCCTATCACGTCATGGTGATGATGGTCGAAATGGGCATCTCTTTGGGCGATGTGCGCAAGGAACTGGCCTCCCGTCATGTCATTGACCACAAGGTCAAGCAGGAAAAGATGACTGCGGACTAAAGCTTAGTCGTCCCATCTGTAATCCTTGTCGTAATCGTAGATGGCGCCGGTGCGGGCATTGATCTCGAATTCATATTCGTAATCGCCTGCATAAAACTCGACATCGTAGACGCGGACGCCGTCGTCATAATCTAGAGAAGCTTTGATGAAATCAGCCTTGGACGCGCTGACCCCTGCGTACTCCAGGGCTATTTTCTTTGCTTTTGCAGTGCCGATATAGCCGGAGCTTGTGGAGGTGGCGGATGCGCTTCTGGTCTTGACCTTGATATCCTCAAAGTCGCCGTAGTATCTGGAGCCTAAGACCTCGGTCACCGGACGCACCTTGAATTTATAATACGTACCGGAGGATAAGCCGGTTGCTGTGTATGTGGTTTTTGTCGTTGTGATCAGGCGTTTCCAGCTGCCGGTATTGGCATTGTACTTGTAGACCTGATACTTGTCCGCTCTTCTGACTGCGCTCCAGCTCAGCGTGACGCTGCTTTTGGTCTTTGCTTTCACGCGCAGATTATCCACGTCCTTTGGTGCTGTGGCTGTACTGAACTCTGTCGAGAAAGCACCGTCCTGCCCGTTTGCGTAGGCATTGACCTTGAATTTGTAGACGCTTGCGGAGAGCAGATCGTCAATTTCGGCATGCGTGCCGGAAGTCCTTTCTACCTGCAGCCAGCCGTTTGTGTCGGTATCATAGAGGTAAACATGGTAGCCCTGGGCCCCGGCGACCGGATTCCATGCGAGTGTCAGCTCATCGTCATCTCTCTGTACGGTCTCCAGTCCTGTCGGCGCGGTCAGCGCAGCAGTCACTGCAGCGGACGCCGGTACAGCAGCGGAAGCCATGAGCGAGGCGCTCAGCAGCATTGTCAGCGCGGCAGTCTTCATGCTTGTGAAGTGTTTTTTCATTTCTGTTCTTTTCATATGTGATTCCTCCCTTTTGTCTATGTATTGTAATCCATTTTGTTTATGTCCTTGTTGGATTACCTGTATCATACCGGATAAAAATTAAAATAAAATGAAAACCAAAAAGAATTTTTGCATTTTTGCGACAGGAGAATAAAATCGATATTTGCGGTTTCCGCGCAGCAGGCTTTGCATGGATAGGACAAAAGTGTGCATAATGAAATTAGAGATTTCTATGCGCACAGGACGCTGCCACATGAGTGCCGCTGCGCAAGGTGCTTTTGTCGATATTTTTTACATAATAAAAAGCCTGCATCCGATTCCAAGGCGTCCTCCGGAGGAACACGCAGTATCCCGAGGCGAGTCGTCAAGAATTACGATACAGGCTTTTGATTCTATTGCTTATACAGGAAATATCGCGCGGACATTCCCAAAATCAAGACAAAAGCTCCTTTTGGAGCGCTTGCCATACGCGGCAGGCACGCGCGTGCAGAAATCCAGATTTCGCTGCGCGCTTTTGTCTTTCCGAGTCATGCAAAGGACACAAACGGGGTTAGTCCTTGACCAGTTCCTTTACAGAAGCCGCGAGCCCTGCGATGCCCTGGATTTCGGATGGGATGATGATCTTGGTCGCCTGCCCGTCCGCAGCCTTCTGGAAGGCTTCAAGACTCTTGAGCTTGATGACGGCATCGTCAAGCTGCGCGTCCTTGATGAGCTTGAGACCGTCGGCGGTCGCCTGATTGATCATCAGGATCGCCTGGGACTGACCTTCCGCTTCCTTGATCGCGGTCTGCTTCTTCGCTTCGGCTTCTAAAATTGCAGCCTCTTTTTGACCTTCCGCGATGAGAATCGCGGATTTCTTTTCACCTTCGGCGATGAGGATGGCTTCACGTCTTTCACGTTCTGCTCTCATCTGCTTTTCCATGGCGGTCTGAATGTCGCGCGGCGGCGTGATATTCTTGACTTCGACACGATTGATCTTGATACCCCACGGGTCTGTCGCTTCGTCGAGCACGAGTCTGATCTTTGAGTTGATGTGCTCACGGCTGGTCAGAGACTCGTCGAGCTCTAACTCACCAATGATATTTCTGAGCGTGGTCGCGGTCAGGTTTTCGATGGCATCCATCGGACTTTCGACACCGTAGGTATAGAGCTTCGGGTCGGTGATCTGGAAATAGATGACCGTATCGATCTCCATCGTCACGTTATCCTTGGTGATAACCGGCTGCGGCGGGAAGTCAATGACCTTCTCCTTCAGCGAAACCTTTCTTGAAATTTTGTCAATCAGAGGCACCTTGAAGTGCAGACCTACCTGCCAGGTTCCGTGATAAGCCCCCAGACGTTCTACCACATAGGCTCTTGCCTGCGGCACAATACGAATGTTCGTGACCAAAAGGCCGATGGCGATCGCGATCAGCACAAGGACAACAACCAACTTAATAATTCCCATAATCTGTTTCCTTTCTTTTTTGTTCGTGTGACAGCGGGACTCATGCCTGCAGAGTTTTTATTCCCGATGTCCTTCTATGTACGTGATAACGGTTTTTGATGAGTACCCGGCTGCGGCTAGTCCTGCCGTGTTGGGGTGACAACCAGCTTGACGCCTTCGATGGCATGAACTTTGACTTCTCTGCCTTGCTCAATATCTGTTTCCGGTGTCTTGCCAACCGCGGACCAAACCTGTCCGTTGACCTTGACCTGACCGACGGCAAAAGGACGAATCGGCTGTACGACAATGCCCTTCGTGCCGATCAGCGCGTCGACATTGGTTTTTTCGGAGCCGGTCTTGAGCTTTTCCACGAAAATTTTGCGTGTAAAGACCAAAAGGCAGATGGATACAACGAAGAAAATAATCACCTGCAGCGCGACCGGCGCGTCGAAAAGCGCGGTTAGAAGCGCGATGAGCGCGCCGCCGGCGAACCAGATTGTCGTCAGGCCTGCTGTGGCCGCTTCGATGAGCAAGAAGATCAGTGCCAGCGCAAGCCAGAATACAATCATACTGACTGATATTCCAAATATAATCATAGAATCCCCCTTTTCGTAGCATGCAAAAAGTAGTATAATTTATTCAATTATAACATTTAAGCGGCGGCAACGCCACAAATATCAGAAGAATAAAGAATATTTAAGAAATAAGAAAGAGGGATTGCAATGAAGTTCACCATGTATCATACTTGTATCACCGTGCTGGATTTGGAAAAATCCATGAAATTCTACGAAGAAGCCCTGGGATTAAAAGAGGTCAGACGAATTGAGGCGGCGGACGGTTCCTCTAAAATCGTTTTTTTGGAAACGGAGGGCAGCCTCTGCCAGCTGGAACTGACCTGGTACGCGGATCGTGAGGAACCATATAATTTGGGGGACAACGAGATCCACATCGGCTTCCGTACCGATGATTACGAGGCGTCGTTGGCAAAGCACAGACAGATGGGCTGCGTTTGCTTCGAGAATCCGAAGTTCGGTGTGTACTTTATCGAGGACCCGGACGGCTACTGGATGGAGATCGTACCGACGCGCTAAAGCGATGACGATAAAGCGCAGAAGCAAATAGACCGTTGCGAACCATGTATGCCTTCGTTGACAGAAGGTCACATGACCAGAATCAATGACCGGCGGGATACGGTGCAGGCAGAGACGCGCACAGAAGCAGAAGAAAAATGAAAACCAGAGAAAGTGGGGAGAAAAGAGAAGATGAGAAAAACCAAAAAAAGAACGAAAATCACGAGTTTTAGGGAAATCATCACGTTTGCGCTGCTTGCGGCGCTGCTCACCTTGAGCGGATGCGGCGAAAAGACAGTCGTCAACCCGGATGGAACGGAAACCACACAGACAGAAAAAGGGATCAAGGTGACGGAAACCGCGGCAAAGGCTGCGCAGACGGAAGCATACAGCTGCGCGGATTTTAACATAATGATCCCAAAAGGGTGGACGGTTGAGAGCGGTGGCGCGAACATGCTGCACAGCATTCGGGTGTATGACCCGGAAGAACCACTGAATCAGATGTTTGTGCTTTTGAAGGCTGATTGCCTGCTGCATTCACAGGAGGGAAAAAAGGCATGGGAGCGCAACTATCAGATGGGAAACGAACAGGCGAAGCTGTTTGCGGCAGCACCGGTGCTGAAGAAGGCTTCTACGGAGGGATTTTTTCGGATATTTTCCAAATACACAAAATTCGCGTCGAAAATGGAATCCAGCTATGCAGGCTACACATTCCCCGCATTCGATGATTTTACGGTCACGGAGCGCTTTGATTCGACGAGCAGTCTGAGAAGCCAGGCTCTCGGTGACAAGCTGCTGCGCGCGGATTTTACTGCGGATGGGAAAGCCGGAGAAGGCATGTTCGCAGCCTCAGTTGTCGATTTTGGAAGCTTCGCGATCTCGGACGGCACAGTCGTAAACTACCAGCTCAAAACAGCAGACGGCGGATATTATTCCGCGTATAATATCATGGCAGTTACAGCTGCGAAGGATACTTTTATTGAATGGGAGCCGCTGCTGACCCAATGCATGAAAACGCTGGAGTATTCGGACAGCTTTGTCAGTGCGACGAACCAAAGCAGCAATGAGCAGGTGGCTTTGGCGCGGCAGATCAGCGAAAACTTCAACGCGGCGATGGACGGTATCATGGATTCCTGGGAAAGCCGCAGCAGGAGTCAGGATATCATGAGCCAGAAGCAAAGCGACGCAACGTTGGGATATGAAAGGGTCTATGACACCGAAACCGGCGAAGTTTATCGCGCGACGAACGGTTTTACCGATGTGTATGACGGCAAGCGCTATGAGACGTTGACCGACGAGCAGATGTATGCGGAGCCGATCAGCGGCTATATTGAACGCGTCGATTAAATTTGCTGACAGAGAAACACAAAAAATCCCGAAAGTTCTGCTTTCTTTTGGAACTTTCGGGATTTTTTGTGCGCTCGGCATGCATAATAACTTGGCGGTGAAAGTCCGCTACAGGCTTGGCAGTAGGAACTGTTAGCTAAGGGCAAGTGCGTCCGTCGTGAGGCGGAGTCTGAAGGAAGCCTGCGGCAAAACCTCGGTCTGACGAACAGAAACTGCACAGAAACTTGTTGTATTATTCATGTAAAACTTGAAAACAGACAGTGCAGAACGCCGGAGAGCTGCAAGCAAAGCGGCGAAGAAAAACAGCGGAAACGGCATGGGTAGAAGCGTTCACAAAAATCTGCTATAATTTTTGAAAAAACCACGCGCAACCTGTAGTTTTTCGCCCTAAAACCGTACTTATATAGTGAAGCCGGAAAGGAGGCGGTGCGGATGATGGAAGATACAAGAATCATTGAGTTGTTTTTTGAGCGTGACCAGCAGGCAATCCAAGAGCTGGATACGAAATATGGAAAGGTATGTCACAAGCTCTCATACAACATCGTAAATAACAGATATGATGCGGAGGAATGCGTCAACGACGCTTATTTAGGCGCATGGAACACAATACCACCGACAAAGCCGCAATCCTTGCAGGCGTATATCTGCAAAATCGTTCGGAACATTTCATTGAAGCTCCTTTACCGAAACGAGGCTGCAAAGCGGAAAAGCGTCTGTGAAGTTGCCATGCAGGAGATGGAAGCCTATCTGCCCGCCCAAAACACGGTGGAAGCGGAAATTGAAGCAAAGGAGTTAGCCGCCATCATCGACGCTTTTCTTGATACGTTAAGTGTGGAGAATCGTATCATCTTCATGCGCCGCTATGCTTATTTTGATACCTATGCAGAGATAGCAAACCGTGTAGGCTTATCCGAAAAAAACGTATCTGTCCGACTTGCCCGTATCCGCCGGAAGATGAAGAAATACTTGATGGAAAGGGAGGTATTCGTATGAACACAAGACGATTTTTTGAAGCGATGAACGAGGTTTCTGACAAATATTATGAGGAAGCCGCAAACTATGCGAGCAAGCGAAAATCGCGCAGTTGGTTGAAAGGCGGCTATATGGCTGCCTGCCTTGTTGTCATGCTTGCCGCTGCAATCTATGCTTTGCCAAACTTTCTGGGTCAGCATGGCATCACAAACCCCAACAACCCGAACGGCACCGTTGTTGATGACCCGACCAATCCGGGCAGTGCCGTTGTTGACAAGACTGCGGACGTTATCAATGTGAATGAGGTTGCCGAGCTGCCGCAGATGCTGCTTCCCAATTTGAGCGAAGATACGCTCATCAGGAAAAGCAGCGAGGAAATGTTTGAATACTACGGAATCGACCTTGCCGACCGTTTGACCGCCATCGGAACATTTGCGGAGCAGGGAGAGTTGCACCCACACGGTTTTTACTTTGACGGTACATTCGATTTGAACTGGTTTGCCTATGCATCGGAGGACGGAACACAGGAGGTCCTTATTTGCATCGGCAAGAATACCCACGCCAGAGAATACCTGAACAGTTGGTATCAGAGCGGCGCATCAAAATCCAAAATTGGTGGAACGGAGATGTATTTCTGCCGCTACAAGGACACGTCCGAAACCTGCTACTACGCTGTTTTTGAACTGAACGGCTGTGAGCTGTATGTTGAATCCTTTACTGCCGATGAATCGGGCTTTGTCGCTATGCTGAAAGCTATTGCGGCAGATTAGAAATTGAAAAGTTCGTGCCTTGCATGGTATAATTATATTGAGTAAGTTTATCCGCGCAAAGCAAAAAGGGTATCCTATGTGAACGGTAGCGGCGAAACGATAAACTATTCCATCAATATGAGCGGTAAGGACGACTCTGTGATTTTAACCGAGTTTTTACCGTACACACAGTAGCAGTACAGCCCCGAACGGTCTGATAATCAAAAACACCAAAGCGCAGCGGAGGAGGGATACAAATATGCGGTATGCCTTGATTTATCCAAATATTTCGATACGCTCAACCACGAACTGCTTATGAATATGCTCCGTGAAGAAATCAAAAACAAGAGACTAATAGAACTCATTAAGAAATATCTGAAAAGCGGAGTCATGGAGAATGGAACGCATGGCTCAGAAGAAGAATACGAATGTACATCTGGAAACAATGGCAGCTACCCAGAACAAGAGTGAAGAATCTGATGAAGTTAGGTATGCCTGAATGGCAAGCCTACCGAAACGGAAATACGCGGAAAGGCTACTGGGTTATTGCAGGGAGTGGTATTTTGCATAATACCATAACAAATGAAAGACTTGCACGCAGAGGATATTATGACATATCACAAGCATACAAGCCTATGCACTCAATATGATTGAACCGCCGTGTACGGAACTGTAACGCACGGTGGTGTGAGAGGTCGGCTAGTCAACTAATGACTAGCCTCCTACTCGATTAATATAGAAATTTCAGATTTCGTTATGCGCACTTCTGGCCGTTTCTTTGTCGCAGCCGCACTGCCGCTCGACATCCACATAAGCACGATCGAACTCGATCACTGTGCGGAAGCTCGGATTATAAGCGGAAACCGCGGCAGAGAGCGTTTTCGTGATTTCCTCGCCGCTCAGCTTGCAGTCCGGAGACACCGCAACATCGAAGACGACGTTCGTGTGCGTCGGCCCTGAAACCAGACGTAAATCATGAAAGTTGATGACACCGTCCAGCCCCGCGATCGCCTTGCCGAGAATCTGTTTGAGCGGCTCTCGGTTCGGATCACTGAGATTGATCGGATCCATATGAACCGTGCAGCTGATATGCAGCTTCTTGGAGATTTCATGCTCGATATTGTCCACCATATCATGGCTAGTCATAATATCGACAGCGGCATCGACCTCGACATGCATGGAAGCAAAAATCTTGCCGGGACCGTAATTATGTACAACCAGATCATGGATGCCGAGCACGCCGTCATGCCGCATGGCGGTTTCCTCAATTTCCCTGACCAAAGCAGGATCCGGTGCCTCTCCGAGCAGCGGGCTGACGGTTTCGCGCACCAGACCGATGCCGGACCAGACAATGAACAAGGCGACCAAAACGCCCATATAGCCATCGACCTGCAGATCAAAGAAATGCCCGATCAAAAGGCTGAGCAACACCGCGGAGGTCGCGATCACATCGTTGCGGCTGTCCGCGCCGGTCGCAATCAGGGTCATGGAGTTGATTTTTTTGCCGGCCTGCACATTGAAGCACGCCTGCCAGATCTTGATGCCGATGGCAAGCAGCAGGACGATCACGACGGTCAGGCTGAATTCCGTCGGTGTCGGGGCAAGAATCTTCTCGATCGAGCTCTTGCCCAGCTCCAGCCCCACGACGATGATAATAACTGAAACCAAAAGCCCCGCCAGATACTCGATGCGGGCGTGCCCGTAAGGATGCTCCTTGTCCTCCGGCATGGCAGCCAGTTTGAAGCCGATCAGCGTGATCAGCGAAGAGGATGCGTCCGCCAGATTGTTGACCGCGTCGGCAACGATGGCGATACTGCCGGAGAGCAGACCGACCAAAATTTTCATTACGCAAAGCAGGGTGTTGGAGAGAATGCCCACAACACCCGCAACCTTGCCGTATTGGTCCCGCACTGCGGGATTTTTGACGTCTTTATAATCAGAAATCAGCGTTCGAAAAATCCAATCATGCATGCTGCATCGCCTCTTCCACTGCCTTGGCAAGCTGATCCGGACATGAGGTCTGACGGAATCCGCAGTGGATGCCGGACAGTTTGTCCCTTACCGCCTCGCAAGGCATGTCCTTGACTAAGGCGCAAAGCCCCTTGTGATTGCCGTCACAGCCGCCCTCAAAAGCGACCTCTTTGACAACGCCGTCTTCTACATCTAAATAAATTTTGCGGGCACAGACGCCCTTTGGCTGATATTCATATTTCATATAAAAACTCCTTTCAAAGTTAGGTTTGTTTGTGGTAAAATAGACCTGTGTTTTGTATGCACAGAACGGCCGCCTGTCCGCGCATTATGTCTATTCTAACACATTCAGAGAAAAAATTCAGCGAAATCAGTAAAAAAAGAGAAAAAATATGGATGAAAACAAAATTTTTTTGAAAACGGTCGAAGAGAAATACGAGCGTTTTTTAGATTATTATACCATGATGAGCAGCGATTTTTTGAGCCTGGAGCAGCAGAGCGCGCTAGCCGGATTTTTGCGCGCGCATTCCAAAGAAAACGTATACCTGTTCGGCGGCTATCCGGAAGCGGAGCGCAGACAGGTGCTGTTCCTGCCGGACTATACGGGGCTTGCGCCGCAGGCACAGGACGCAGACCTTCTGGAATATTTCAGAGAAAATCCGGATGACTGTCCGATCGCGCTGCTTGACGTTCGTGTTGCTTCGGCGGCGCGCGAAAAGCTGACGCATCGGGATTACCTGGGCGCACTGATGGGAGAGGGAATCCGCCGGGAAAAGGTCGGCGACATTATCGTGACGGAGTGCGGCGCGCAGATCCTCGCGATGAAGGAAATGTGTGCTTATCTTGCGCAGAACTTTCGACATGTCGGCAGGTTTGAAACAGATGTTAAAATTCTGTCAATTTTTGAACTTTCCTATCGCGAATCACAGACAAATTGCTTGCATTTCACGGTATCTTCACCTAGAATTGATAATATAGTAGCAGCAGCGTACGGACTCTCCAGAAGGCTCGCGACAGAAGCGATCCTCGCGGGGAGAGTCTTCGTAAACGGTGTGGAAACAACAAAGCCTGACATGTCGCTGAAGGGCGGGGAAAAGATCGTCCTGCGCGGCAAGGGCAAAGCAATCTACCACGGGATAAACGGTACCTCCAAAAAAGGGAAGCTGTATATCAGCGTGGATAAATACATGTAAGAGAAGAACAGGAGGCGGTTATATGGATCAGAAGGAATTGCCAAGAATCGCGGGGAAGCTGAGATCAAAATATTTGGAGATGCCGGAGGAGATTTACAGAGCCAAGGGCATCGTGATCATGGGAAAACGTATCAAATCCGTCATTTTTACGACGGATATCGCGATCATTCGCAGCTGCAATGCGGACGCGGTGCTGGCTGTTTATCCGTTTACGCCGCAGCAGGTGATCTCGCAGTCGATCATCAACGTGGCACCGATGCCGGTCTTTGTCGGTGTCGGCGGCGGCATTACCAACGGTGTGCGTTCAGCGATCATCGCCAAGGACGCCGAGGGAGACGGCGCATGGGGCGTGGTAGTCAACGCGCCGGTGACCAATGACAATATTAAACTGATCAGCGCGACGGTCGATGTGCCGATCATCGCGACAGTCATCCACGAGAGCGCGGATATTCAGGCAAGACTGGACGCCGGCGTTTCGATTCTGAATGTATCGGCAGCGTCCCGCACACCACTTGTGGTGAAAAAAATCAGAGAAAAATTCCCGAAGGTACCGATCATCGCGACCGGAGGACCGACGCCGCAAAGTATTTTGGCGACCATCGAGGCGGGTGCGAACTGCATCAGCTATACGCCGCCTTCGACCGCAGAGATTTTCGCGGATATTATGAAAAGCTATCGTGAACAGGAGGATGTCAACGAATCCGCGGAGGACCATGTGACGATCCTCGACGCGATCGAACGGATGTAACCATGTAAAAGCCTTTGGCAGACCTTGTGCCGAAAGCGAAAAAAACAAAACCCGCCGGGAAGCCGGGCATGCACTGCCGCGGCCCAACCCAGCGGGTTTCTTTTTTCGCGCAGAATTGTGTTATACGATCTTCGTCGTCCAGTCCTCGACATTCCAGATGTCGGTGACGAAGTCCTCGTAGAAGAGCGGGTCGTGCGATACCAAAAGAATGGTGCCTGGGAATTCCGTCAGCGCGCGCTTCAGCTCGTCCTTGGCGTCTACGTCCAGATGGTTGGTCGGCTCGTCGAGAATCAGCCAGTTGTGCTCGCGGTTCATCACAATCGCCAGCCGTACCTTGGCGTTTTCGCCGCCGCTGAGTACGCGCATCTGGCTGGTGATATGCTCGTTCGTCAGGCCGCACTTGGCGAGACAAAGCCGCACCTCCCGGTTCTCCATAGACGGAAACTGCGCCCAGAAGGTATCCAGCGCCGTTTCCTGCGAATCGCGCGCCGCCTCCTGCTCGAAATAGCCCGGGAAAAGATAATCGCCCAGCTGCACCTCACCGCCAAGCGGCGGCAGCTTGCCGAGGATTGTCTTTAGGAGGGTAGACTTGCCGAGACCGTTGGTACCGACGATGGCGACCTTCTGCCCGCGTTCCAGCGTAAAGGAAACCGAACGGGTCAGCGGTTCGTCCTGGCTGTAGCCGATGACAAGATCCTTCGCTTCCACGACGAAGCGGCTCGGCGTTCTTGCCATCAGGAAGTGGAACTCCGGTTTGATCTTCTCCGTCGGACGCTCGAGGATCTCCATTTTGTCGAGCTGTTTCTGGCGGGAATGCGCCATGCCGCGGGTCGCCACGCGCGCCTTGTTGCGCGCGATAAAATCCTCCAGTTTTTCGATCTCCGCCTGCTGCCGCTCGTAGGCAGCTTTTTCCTGTGATTTTTGGATCTCGTACATGCGGCGGAAGTTTTCGTAGTCGCCGGTGTAGCGTGTCAGGTTGCCGCCGTCCAGATTGTAGATGACGTTGACTACCGAATTGAGGAATTCCATGTCGTGCGATACGAGAATGAAAGCGTTTTCGTAGTCCTGCAGATAGCGTGTCAGCCAGACGATATGCTCGTGGTCCAGATAGTTGGTCGGTTCATCGAGGATCAGAATCGATGGATTTTCGAGCAGCAGCTTGACCAGAAGCACTTTGGTTCTTTGCCCGCCGGACAAATCGGAAACATCGCGATCCAGTCCGATGTCGCGCAGACCCAGACCGCCCGCGACTTCCTCGATCTTCGCGTCCAGCTGATAGAAGCCGCTGTATTCGAGGATCTGCTGAATCTCTCCGGCATCCTCCATCATCTCATCCATCTTGTCCGCGTTTTCCGGCAGCGCCATATCCTCATACAGCTTGAGCATTTCGGCCTCCAGGTCATGCATGTGATTAAACGCGGTGTGCAGAACCTCACGGATCGTCATGCCTTTTTTGAGTACGGTATGCTGGTCTAAATAGCCGACGGTCACGTGGCGGGACCAGGTGATTTTGCCCGCATCCGGCAGGATCTTGCCGGTGATGATGTTCAGGAAGGTGGATTTGCCTTCACCGTTGGCGCCGATCAGCCCGATGTGCTCTCCCTTGAGCAGACGAAAGGACGCGTCCTCCAAAATCTGGCGCGCTCCGAATCCATGGGTGACTTTTTCGACAGTTAATAAACTCATATAAAAACTTGTATGATGTTTATAGAAGCTGAAACACCATATTCCTTTCTTTTTAATATCGT
>ERZ857998.251-NODE-251-length-80916-cov-6.314973_pt1 | contig 80916 bp, 67 predicted proteins | sample MGYA00519954_ERZ857998 | MGnify/ENA primary metagenome ERZ857998 (study PRJEB31778, sample SAMEA3449424) | human gut metagenome | biome: human gut; feature: human-associated habitat; material: faeces | place: United Kingdom | collected 2010/2012 ...
AAGCCGATAGACGGCTTAAGCGAGGTTTATCCGGTTATAAAGCGGGACATAAACGGCAGCGCGATAAACCCCGTCTCGCGCGAGTATCCGAGGAATTTTATACAGACCGGAATTTCCTCGATAGACGCCATGACCACCCTTATACGGGGACAAAAGCTGCCGATCTTTTCGGGCTCGGGCATGAAGCATAACGAGCTTGCCGCCCAGATCGTCCGTCAGGCCAGAATATCGGGCGATTCGTCGGACGGTGATTTTGCCGTGGTTTTTGCCGCAATGGGTGTTAAAAACGACGTCGCGGCCTACTTCAGAAACGCATTTGAAGCCTCGGGCGTTATACAAAAGGTCGTAATGTTCCTTAATCTTTCGGATGATCCGATCATCGAGCGTATACTTACTCCGCGGTGCGCACTTACGGCGGCCGAGTATCTGGCTTTTGACCTCGGAATGCACATTCTGGTCGTTATGACCGATATGACCTCATATGCCGAGGCGCTCAGGGAATTCTCCTCCTCAAAGGGAGAAATCCCCGGAAGAAAGGGATTCCCGGGATATCTGTATTCGGAATTCGCCTCCTTATATGAGCGTGCCGGTATGATAAAGGGCAAAAAGGGCTCGGTTACCCAGATCCCCATTTTAACCATGCCCAACGACGATATAACCCATCCGGTGCCCGACCTTACGGCCTATATAACCGAGGGACAGATAGTGCTTGACCGCACCCTTGACGCAAAGGGGATAAATCCGCCGGTCGGCGTGCTGCAAAGCCTGTCGCGACTGATGAAGGACGGCATAGGCGACGGAATGACAAGAGAAGATCACGTTGCCCTTTCGAACCAGATATTTGCCTGCTGTGCAAAGGTGCAGGAGGCCCGTTCTCTCGCCTCGGTAATAGGCGAGGAGGAGCTGTCGGATATCGATAAAAAATACATTGCCTTCGGCGACGCCTTTGAGGCGCAGTTTATAAATCAGAAGGAAAACGAAAACCGCACCATTGCCGATACCCTCGATCTCGGCTGGCGGCTTGTGTCCATGCTGCCGAAATCCGAGCTTGACCGTATAGACAAAAAGCTGCTTGACAAGTATTACACGGAAAACACCTCCGGGCAGGAGATATAAATCCGGATTTTTAATTCCTTTTAAAATTTCGGACGGTTGTGTTGTCCTTATATTGTGGGACAATTATAAAAACGTAAAACGAAGACCCAAAAGCAAAATCCGAAAATCAAGTGCTTTTGCGGCCGGTTTTAAAGTAAAATTCGCCTTTTTTAAAGCAAATTCACCTAAGGAATGTGAGATTTAAGGCTTATGATGTATCAGATGAGCCCGACAAAGGGCAACCTTATAGCGGTTAAAAGATCGTTGGAGCTCGCCAAGACCGGATATGAGCTGCTCGACCGTAAGCGCAACATCCTTATACGTGAGACCATGGGCATGATAGATGTCGCCAAGGATCTGCAAAGCAGGATAAACGTGCTTTTTGCCGAGGCATATAAGGCCTTGCAGCGTGCGAACGTCACCCTCGGCGTGTGCGACGAGCTTGCCCGAGCCGTCCCGGTGGAGGACGGAATAACGGTAAAGGTCCGTTCGGTAATGGGGGTCGAGCTGCCGGTTGTAAGCTTAAAGGAGAGCGAGCCGAAGAATCATTTCGGCTTTTACGCCACCAATTCGGCCCTTGACGAGGCCTATTTCAAATTCGACGAGGTCAAAAAGCTCACGGTAAAATTAGCCGAGGTGGAAAACAGCGTTTACAGGCTGGCCGTGGCGATAAATAAGACCCAAAAGCGGGCGAATGCCCTGCAGAACATCGTAATTCCCGGATATAACGAGACGGTGCGTTTTATCTCCGATTCGCTTGAGGAAAAGGAACGCGAGGACTTCTCGCACATGAAGGTCATAAAGCAGCAAAAAGAGGCAAAAAAATCACCGCGAAAAGGCATGGTGAAAAATGAAAACGGAGAAAACAAAGAACAGTAAAATATGCTTTATTTACGGGGCGTCCGATATTTCCGGAACCCCGTTTTTGCCCGATAAAAACAGGGGAGACATAGTTATTGCGGCCGATGCCGGGCTCGAATTCCTCAAAAAAAGCGGAATAAAACCCGACTTTATCCTCGGCGATTTTGACTCGCTCGGACACGCCGTGCAGGGCGAAAACGTCCTTACCTTCCCGAGCGAAAAGGATGATACCGATACCGGACTGTCGGTCGATTTAGGGATAAGTAAAGGTGCCGATGTGTTTGTAATTTACGGCGGTCTCGGAGGCAGACGGCAGGATCATACAATCGCCAATTTTCAGCTTCTTGCCCACATAAGCGGCCTTGGAAAAAGAGGATTTTTAGTGGATAAAGATACCGTGTTTACGGTTATCGAGAATTCTCAAATACGTTTTGGAAAGGAGCTTTCGGGCTGTATTTCGGTCTTTTGCATGGGAGACAGCGCCGACGGGGTCAACATAAAGGGCCTTAAATATATGGTAACCGACGCACATCTCGATTTCAGAACGGCCCTCGGGGTGAGCAATGAGTTCTTGTCCCGGGAAGCGATGATATCGGTCGAAAAGGGTGTGCTTTTAATCAATTTCAGCGACCCGGAGTTCTCTCCCTTTAAATATCTCGGCTGATTAGAAAAGGTTGCAGCCGGCTTTTGAGAGTTAATCTCCGGGCGGTAACGTCTGTCTGACGGCTGATGGCAGGTGCCCGAGGAACAGCGATATATTATCAAAAGACTTAACGATTAACGGATAAGTAACCGGTCGGTTTATCGGGCGGCCGTCAGATGGATAGTCGGGTCAGCCGTAAGATCGGCCGGCCGGGCGGTCGTGTGATCGGTCGGGATCGGTGGGTCAACGGCCCGGCTATTGATTGACATATTTTTTAGTTTACAGAGCTTTTATCTCCGGGGAAACGGGAAGTGCAAAACATGAAAAAAATACATATTCACAGCGAGACGTTGTACATAGCGGCCGTAGTGCTTTTGTCCTTTGCCGTGGCGATGATATCGTCGACCGGCTTTGGGGTATCCATGATAGTTGCCCCGGCTTACATACTCAGCCTTAAGGTTGGCTGGCTTTCCTTCGGGCAGGCCGAATACGTCATACAGGCCGGGCTTTTTGCGGTGCTGTGCCTTGTTATGAGAAGGTTTAAGGTCGTTTATCTTTGCTCCTTTGCAACCTGCATTATTTACGGAGCAGCGCTTGATCTGTGGCGGCTTATTCCGGCTTTTAACCCCGAAAAAACCGCTCCGGAAAGCATGGCGATGTGGAGCAGAATACTGATGTTCGCCGGCGGAATGCTGCTTACATCCCTTGCCGTCGCGCTTTTTTTCAAAACCTATCTGTATCCGCAGGTGTACGACTTTTTTGTTAAAGCGGTAAGCGGAAAATACGGCATTAAAACTCCGGTCTTTAAAACCTGCTTTGATCTTGTGTGCCTTGCCTGTGCCACGGTTATGACCCTGGTGTTCTTCGGGGGGTTCAAAGGGGTCAGCTTCGGAACCCTTATAATGGCGGTTGCAAACGGGACGATAATAGGCGTTTTTACAAGGTTGACAGATAAATATTTCGAGATAACCCCGAGGTTTAAAAGAGCCGCTGAGTGGTTTAAGCTCGATTGATTTAAAACAGCGGCCGGTTAAGGGGAATTAAAAATCCTGTAAACCGAATAAAAACAATATAAATCTATGACCCGGACCGATGGTCGGAGTTTTTGTTGTCCGTTTTGCCGGACTTATTTACCGTGAAAACTCAGGCTGCCGGTTTTTGTTTGCCGGAATGACTGTGAGGAATTGATTCTTTAACAATAAAGGGCCTTTATTATTGCAATCACGGGAAAATGTGATAAAATAAGGTTGATAAAAAATTCGAATGACAGGCCATGGGTTTTGTTGCGCCTAAACGGCCGGATAATGCGGCGGTTATACTCGGGACGGACCCGGGAGCTCTGTCGGCCTGAACGGTACTTAATCTTTTAAAAAGGCGGTGAAAGCTTCGGAGAGGGAAAACTCTTCGGAGGATAAAATGTTGAAACATGTTTTGGAAAGCGAATATAAATCCGCACTGCTTACCGATTTTTGTCAGCTTGCGGTCGCCAACGGAGCGGTGAGCTATAAAACTCAGGATAAAACCGCGCGCTTCGACCTTTTCTTTCGTAAAGTTCCCGATGGCGGAGGCTTTGTAATCGCGGCAGGACTTTCCCAGCTTATCGATTATTTACGCAATATGAAGTTCAGCGAGGAGGACATCGAATATCTTCGCTCCACCCAGATGTTTTCCGAGGAATTCACCGATTATTTACGGGATTTTAAGTTTACATGCGATGTTTTCGCCGTGCCTGAGGGCACTCCGGTATTTCCCAAAGAACCCTTTTTGACGGTAAGAGGGCCTCTCATTCAGGCCCAGCTGGTCGAAATAATGGCATTGCTTTTTATAAATCATCAATCCCTTATTGCCACTAAGGCCAACCGGATAGTAAGGGCGGCCGATTCGCGCGAGGTTTATGAGTTCGGCTCCCGTACGGCCCACGGCATTTCGGCGGCCTTGCTCGGCGCGAGGGCGGCCTTTATAGGCGGCTGCAGCGGTACCGCCAACGCTCTTGCCGCAAAGGAATTCGGAATTCCGCCCTTCCTTGCGATGTCCCATTCATGGGTGCTCAGCTTCGGCAGCGAGCTCGAGGCTTTCAAAGCATATGCCGCAACCTTCCCCAACAACTGCGTCGTTCTGGTGGATACCTACAACACCATAAAATCCGGTGTTCCCAATGCCATAAAGGCCTTCGACGAGGTTTTAAAGCCGCTCGGAGTACGCCCGAAGGCAATCCGTATAGACTCGGGCGACATAACCTACTTAAGCCGTAAGGCGCGCGCTATGCTTGATGCTGCGGGATATCCCGATTGCGCCGTTACGGTCTCAAATTCGCTCGACGAAAATATAATACGAGATTTACTGCTTCAGGGTGCCGAGATAGACATTTTCGGAGTCGGTGAGCGCCTTATAACGGCGGCGAGCGACCCGGTGCTCGGCTGTGTTTACAAGCTTTCGGCTATTGAAGAGAACGGAAAAATGGAGCCGAGAATAAAAATAAGCGACAACGTCGGCAAGATAACCCTGCCGGGCGAAAAAACGGTGTGGAGGCTGTTCGACCGCGAGATCGGCAAGGCCATGGCTGATCTTATAACCCTTTCGGACGAAGAGGTTGATCAGAATGCTCCTTATGAGCTTTTCGATCCCGACCATACCTGGAAGCGCAAGACGGTCGACAATTTTGTCGCACGCCATTTGCTGCAGCCCGTCTTCGTAGGCGGAAAATGCGTTTACAACTCGCCCACACTGCCCGAAATCCAGTCTTATTGCCGTAATCAGATAAGCCATTTGTGGGACGAGGTTTTGCGTTTTGAAAATCCTCACAACTACTATGTCGATCTTTCACAGAGACTTTGGGATCTTAGAGGAGAAATGCTGTCGTCCCATTCCTGATACCGATAAAGGGAAAAGCGAGGAAAAGAAAGGTCCGTAGAAGCTTATGTCTGATATGTATGATGTTATAGTTGTAGGCGGCGGCATCGGTGGTCTTTATACCATTTTGAATCTGCCGCGCGATAAAAAAATACTTTTAATGTGCAAAAAGGAAATTATGCTTTGCAACACGGCGCTGGCCCAAGGCGGCGTTGCGGCCGTGCTCGATAAGCTCAACGACAATTTCGATTTGCATTTTAACGACACCATGATAGCCGGCCGTCAGGAGAACAATCCCGAGGCTGTAAGGGTTCTGGTTGAGGAGGGCCCGTCCGACGTTCTGAATATCTACCATATGGGGGTGGATTTTGACCTTAACAAGGACGGGGGACTGCTATACACTCTTGAGGGAGGACACAGCCGTAACCGCATTGTCCATCATCGCGATTCCACCGGCGACGAGATCGAAAAGGTGCTCTCCAAAAGGGTTTTGGAGCTCGACAACGTAACGGTAATGGAAAATTGCCAGATGTTTGATCTCGACCGTATACGCGGCGGCTTTGCCGTGTCCTATCTTGACGAAAACGAGCAGGCAAAACGGGCGTATTCGCCCTATGTCGTTTTTGCAACAGGAGGAATAGGGCAGGTTTACCGTTATACCACCAATTCGGCCATCGCCACCGGCGACGGAATCCGTATAGCCTTTGAAAACGGCTGCAGGATAAAGCATTTAAGCTATGTCCAGTTTCATCCGACCGCCTTTGCCGGAACGGCCGACCGCCAGCGCTTTCTTATAAGCGAGGCGGTAAGGGGCGAGGGAGCCTATCTTTTAAACTGCAACGGCGAGCGGTTTATGCATCTTTACGACGAACGGCTGGAGCTGGCTCCCCGCGATGTCGTTTCAAAGTCGATAATTCTTGAAAGCCGCCGCGTTGCAAGCGATAAATTTTATCTTGACATAGCCTATAAGGGAGCGGATTTCCTTAAAAACCGCTTTCCGCAGATATACGGCAAATGCCTTGAGGCGGGCGTGGACATAACCAAGGATAAAATCCCCATTTATCCCTGTCAGCACTATCTTATGGGCGGAATCGACGTCGATCTGCACGCCGGAACCACCCTCGACGGACTGTATGCCGTCGGAGAATGCTCGCATACCGGCGTTCACGGTCACAACCGCCTTGCTTCGAATTCGCTTCTTGAGGCTCTTGTTTTCGGCCGCCGTGCCGCACAGGATATTTGCTCAAAGGGTTTTAAAAGCGTTCCCGAGCCGGATTCCTCTCGCAATCCCCTGCCGGATATGTCCGGCGCGCCCCTCCCCGAGGGACTGGATTTCAGAATAAACGACATTTTACAGCGTTCCTGCTTTGTTGTCCCGGATTACGACGCCATGCGTAAAGGAGCACGCCAGGTAAAGGATATTCTTGACCGACTTTACACCGGCTCATTCGCCAAAACCAAGCGTTATTACGACGTTTTGAGCATTGCAACGGTTGCCCATATTATAATGAAGGAGATGCTATCCGCAAAATGATGACACTGCCTGTTTTTTACGCCGACGAAATTATAGACCGCGCCCTTAAGGAGGATATAAACTACATAGACGTAGCGACCGATCTTACCATAGACAGCGACGAGACCTCCCATGCCGTCATGCTCGCAAAGGCAGACGGTGTGCTGTGCGGACTTGACATTGCAATGAGGGTCTTCTCCCACATAGGCACAAGCGTGACTTTTAAGACCTATAAAAAAGACGGAGACCGCATAAAAAAGGGCGAGATAATCGCAGAGCTCGACGGACTTACAAGGGAGCTTTTAAAGGGCGAGCGCACCGCTCTTAACATAATTCAGCATATGTCGGGCATTGCCACCGCCACGGCAAGATGCGTTGAGCTTGTAAAGGGAACAAGGGCGACGGTTGCCGACACGAGGAAGACCCTGCCGGGACTCAGAGCCATTGAAAAATACGCCGTTATGACCGGCGGCGGCAAAAATCACCGCTTTAATCTTTCGGACGCCGCCATGCTCAAGGACAATCACATCGACGCCGCAGGCTCGATAACGGCGGCGGTTAAAAAGCTTCGCGAGCACCTCGGCCATACCGTTAAGATCGAGGTCGAAACAAGGAACCTGGACGAGGTAAAAGAAGCACTCGACAGCCGCGCCGACATTATAATGCTTGACAATATGAGCACCGATGAGATGAAAAAGGCCGTAGAGGTTATAAACGGCAGGGCGCTTAGCGAAGCCTCGGGCGGAATAACCGAGCAGAACATCGCCGAAATTGCCGCTTGCGGGGTGGATATTATCTCGCTCGGGGCCCTTACCCACTCGGCAAAGGCACTTGATATATCCTTAAAGATCAAGAAATAACATCATAATTTTAAAACGAACTTCGTTATTGCCCTTGTCATATGGCAAGGGCATATTTTAAAAAGAAAAAGGAGCAACCAAAAATGAGCAGCCTTCGTTATCCTGCCGTACCGCTTATTACAAACGACCCGTATTTAAGCGTGTGGTCGTGCACCGATCACCTTTACGACGACGTTACCCGTCACTGGACAAGGAGCCGCCAGAGCCTTATCGGTATTGTCTCATCCGGCGGACGGTCGTACCGTTTTATGGGGAGCTTATCGCAGGATAATTTTTACGCCGACAGGATCCCGGTTATCCCGCAAACCGACGTTAAGGTTTATCCCATGCACACGGTGTATACCTTCGAGAACGAGGTTATCCGCCTGGAAGTTACCTTTATGTCGCCCCTTTTGCTGAGCGACCTTTATCTGCTCTCGCGTCCGGTGTCGTATATTTCATACCGTGTAATCCCCTTAAACGGCAAGGATACCGACGTATCGGTCTACATCGGCGTTTCGGCGGAACTGGCCGTTAACACACCCGACCAGAGCGTAAAGATATTCAAAACCGAAAACGGCATGATGTGCGGCCGGGGCGAGGAGGGAATACTCGCCATAAGCGGAGACGACCGGCGTATCGACTGGGGATATCTGCATGTTTTCTCGCGGCCGGGCAAAAAATGCGGTGCGGCGCACATTAACACCATCGCCTTGCGGCTTGATCGCCGCCATCCCGAGGAGCTCGGCGACAACGAGTACGACGACGGCACCGAGGTCAAAATAAGCGACACCTTTGCCCATATCGGCTTTCAGGACGATTTTACGGCCAAAGCCTCGGGAAAAGGCGGATTTATCTGCGTCGGCTACGATGATATTCATTCGCTTACCTATCTCGGCCGCCCGATCGACGCATATTACAGGAAAAACGGCGATACCTTTGAGGATATCTGCAAAAAGGCCCTTGACGAATACGAGGATATTTGCTCGAGGGTAGCGCAGGCCGAGGAGGAGCTCCTTCACTCGGCACGTCGGTTTGGAGAAAAATATGCCGATATAATCTCCCTCGCCTACCGTCAGACAATAGCCGCCCACAAGCTCGCGTTTTGCGGCGACGAGATATTCTTTATCTCGAAGGAATGCTTCAGCAACGGCTGTGCGGCCACCCTTGACGTTACCTATCCGTCGATTCCGCTTTACCTTATTTACGCTCCCGAGCTGGTTGAGGGAATGCTGAATCCTATATTCGGATTTGCCGACACGCCGCGCTGGCCCTTTGATTTTGCGCCGCACGACGTCGGACAGTATCCCCGTTTAAACGGACAGGTTTACGGACTGAACCGCGAAAAGGACGAGTTTTCTGATGAGTCGCAGATGCCGGTTGAAGAAAGCGGCAACGCCATTATCTGCACCTATGCCGCCTGCCGCGCGAAGGGGGATTATTCCTATTTTGAAAAGCACAGGGAATGCCTTTTAAAATGGGCTCAGTATCTCATAAAATACGGAACCGATCCCGAAAATCAGCTTTGCACCGACGATTTCGCCGGACATCTTGCCCACAACTGCAATCTTTCGGCCAAGGCGATAGTCGGAATTGCAGCCTTCGGAAAAATGCTTGAGGCAGTCGGCGAGGAGGAAAGGGCTAAAAGCTATCTTGAAACCGCCCGCGAATATGCAAAATCGTGGAAACAGCGCGCGCGTTCGGGAGATCATTACCGCCTGGCCTTTGACAAGCCCGATTCCTGGAGTATAAAATACAATCTCGTGTGGGATAAAATATTGGGTCTTGACATTTTCGACGGCGATATTTTCGAGGATGAGGTCTCGTTCTATAAAACAAAATTCAACCGTTTCGGTCTGCCGCTCGATATGCGAAGCGACTACACAAAGTCCGACTGGCTTATGTGGTCTACCTGCCTTTGCGAGGATAAGGATTACGAAAAGGCCATAATCGACACCATGTGGGATATGCTTGACAATACGCCTAGCCGGGTGCCCTTTACCGATTGGTACTATACCTCAACCGCAATGCAGGTCGGCTTTCAGAACCGCACGGTTCAGGGCGGACTGTTTATAAAGCTTTTGTCGCTTTGATTTTTAAAAAAGCTTTCAGGACGACGGTCCGTATATAACATCCGATACGTCTTTATATCCGGCGAAAAATCGGTCGTATGTGCGCCCCGAAAACGAAAACGAAGATTAAATTTAAAAAATAAAAACTAAACACAAAATGCAAAAACCGCCGGGCCCTTCGTATAAAAAAGGCCCGGCGGCATTTATATATTGTTTTTAAGCAATTTAAACCGATGGGGGACATCTTTGCCGACTTAAAAGTCATTGGGGGTTGAGTTATTATCCTCCAGGTTTTTGCGGATATAATCCAAATCCTCCTGACGCAAAGGGCATTTTTTGTTGCAGCAGTTGTTTTTATCGCTTTTTTCCGGTCTTATAATCGAACCGAAGGCGAAGAGGGCCGCAACAAACATCATGAATAAAGTAAAAACCAGGTGAAAATCCGAAAGGCGTTCAAGCGAATAAACCAGATTTAAGCATATTACAAACAGTAAAACGAAAACGCCCCAAAGCAATGTTCTGATTTTATCCATAACACTTAATTCCCTTCGTATCCCAGAAGATGCTTCACATAGTAATTGTCTGCTATACTATATATATGGTTTGTGTTTCCAGTGAGAGATATGGTGAAACCGTGTATATTTAAGCTATATGATGCCGTCAGAAATGACTGGGCATCATGCGCATAATAAAGGGAAATATTAGGGCTTGCTGTGTCCGACTTTCTGTCTACATAGTAGTTTGCATACCCTTCGTATTTTCCTTGCATTGCCCCTATATTGCTCGGTATTTTATATACATATCCCGAAGAAGTTGCTTGAGTCGGGGATAAGTCGACATATTGTGTATGAACGTCATTATTGTTCAAAAGGTGCAATCTTAGGTTGCGTTTACCGGGAACAGCCTCCCAACCCGGATACATTGCCATAGCGAAAGAATCGTTATTTACCTTTACGAGAGTTTTCCATTTGAAACACGGAAGAACCATGTATGTTACATTTCCCTGTGAGTCCTGTTGTTTTGCTCCGACTACAGATACTGATATTTCGTTTTCGCTTAATGTTCCTCCGCAAAGAGATACATCTCCGTTTTGTGAGGATTGTACGACTTCACCATCATTTGTAATGGTATAGTTCTTTTCTGTATAATCACAAAAAACAAAACCATCTTCATACATACATTCATACATGAACTCTTTTTGCGGTTCAGACATATCGTTGACGAGGGTTTCCGGGAACCCCATATTTATTAAACGTTGGTCTATATAATTAATGCCTTGCGATGATACACTCATTGACGAAAAAACCAACACGGTTACCACAATCAATGACATAATTCTAATTTTTTTAAACAAACTAATACACCTCTTTACTTTAATGGTTGTTAAATCTGTTGTGTTATAAAGGGACGCACAAAAGTTTTAATAAACCACCGGAATCACCCTCATTTCATGTTATTTACACCCTTATACTAACATATCTGCAGATTAAACGTCAATAGATTTCACGGCGTTTTGCGGATCGGGAGCTGTGATTGCGGCTTTTGGGCTTCGCTGCCGCGGGGCCGGTCGTCAGAAGGGAGTTTTTTCTTTTATGAAAAAATCACCGGCTTTACGGCTTGCACGAATGGTAAAATTCAAGGGTCTTAAAGGTTCTTTCGGTGGTGCAAAGCAGGTACCTTTCGGTTACGGCCGAGAGGATTTTAAGGGAGGTCTCTCCAAGCTTAAACGAGAATATTTTTTCGACCGGCGATGTAGCGATAAACCGCATTGCGGCGGCGGTTCCGGCCGGAAGCAAGGTTCCGCCGATGCGGTTTTCATGCTTTGAACAATAGACCGTCGCGCTCAGCGGATCAAAGCAGCAGCCGTCGCTTTCGGGCTCGCACCGGCACACATCGCACGAAAAAAGCTCGGGCATATATCCCGAAAAACACAGCATTTTAAGCTCGGCCGCCGCCTTTATAAGGGGCAGCTCCCTTTCGCCCGACGAGACATATTTAAGGGCCGACAGCATAAGCTTTAAATATTTTTCGTTTGCATCGCTTTCGCCCTCGGGGGCAAAATAAGCGCAAAGCTCGCACAAATACTGTAAAAGTGCAAGCCTTTCTATATCCCCCTCAAGCTCAAAAAAGCTTAAAAGCTGATGGGATTCGGTTATTCGGTATGTATCCTTGCTTTTTGACAAAGCAAGAGAGGAGTAACACAAAAGCTGAGTTCCGGCATGGTTTTTACTGTTAAGCTTTAACGCGCCGGGCGCAAAGGCCTTTAAAAGACCCATGCTTTGGGTCAGGATTGTAACAAGGCGGTCAGCCTCGCCGACCCTTTGTTCCCGTATTATCAGTCCGTTGGTTGTAAGCTTGGTCATTTCTCAAAAAATCCTCGGATTCGTTCTTCCGCACAGCGGCGAAGGCTATATAATCAAATATGCTGCCGCTTTTTTCAAAATTGTCCCATGCGGTGCGGGCAGTATGCCTGTGATGCATATGTCCGGCATTGTAACGCTTCATATAAAAGTGCCGCTCCCCTCCGACAAGCTTATGGGCAGCGGCAAAGCATATTTCGTCTCAAAGCTGTAATATCGACGGTATGCTGTGCAAAAAACTCATCGCACACGGTCGCTGTCCGATTATATTGTTTGCCTTAAATCATCGGAATACACAGGGAAAATCATGAAAAAACGGAATATTTTTATTTTTTAAAATTTAAAACGCACCGGCCGGGAGGCGGCTTTTCCGGGCAAAATTTGCGATAGGATAATGCGAAATCTCGGTCGTATATTGTGGGGTACGGTCGGTGCGGCAATTTAACACTGCCGGCAGTCAAGATTTTCGGTCGGCAATCGAGGCTTTCGGTCGGCAATCGAGGCCTTCGGTCGGCAATCGAGGCCTTCGGTCGGAGGAAAACACTTTTATTCGGACGGTAAGATTCCCGATTGAAAAATATTTTCAATCGGCCGGTCAGTCAAGGCCGAAATTATGAATAAGTCCCTCGCGGTTGCGCCAGTTTTCCTTAACCTTTACCCAGCACCGCAAATTTACCTTGCAGTCGAAAAAGCGCTCTAAATCAACACGGGCTTTGGTGGATATCTCCTTTAAAACCGAGCCGCCCTTGCCGATTATTATGCCCTTGTGGCCGTCGCGTTCGCAATAGACGGTCGCCTCAATGTCGAGCAGGCCGTCCTCCCGGTCGAAAAACCGGTCAATCGCCACGGCGATTCCGTGGGGAACCTCGTCCGACAGCCGTCGGAGCAGCTTTTCTCTTATTATCTCGGCCGCTATTACCCTTTCGGGCTGATCGGTCAGGGTGTCGTCGTCGAAAAAATGGAGCGACGGCTTTAAAAAGGGAGAAAGCTCGCTGAATATCGCGTCGAAGCCGTCGCCTGTTTTCGCACTCACCGGTATTATTCCGGCAAAATCGTAAAGCGCGCTGTAGGCGCATATTGTGCCGAGTAAAGCCTGCTTGTCCGCGACCAGATCGATCTTGTTAAGCAGCAAAATCACCGGGGTTTTGCTTTTTTTCAGCCCCGATACAATGTTTTTTTCGGTCTCGGCCGGCGGATAGGAGGCGTCGCACACGAGCATGCAAACGTCCACCGAATCGACCGCGTCGGCCGCCGCTTTTACCATTTTTTCACCCAAAACATCGTGCGGACGGTGAATTCCCGGCGTGTCGATAAAAACATACTGATCCTCGCCCGAGGTGAGTACGCCCATTATTTTGGTACGGGTGGTCTGGGGCTTGCTTGAAACTATCGCAACCTTTTGGCCGAGCAGTCGGTTCATTATTGAGGATTTGCCGACGTTGGGCCTGCCCGATATCGCAATAAAGGCCGTGCGCGGCCCGCCCTTTTCCTTTTTGCTTTTATCGGCTTTGTCGACAGGAAGCCCGGCCGTATTAAAATTCTTCTTCATTCGCTTCGTAGCCCTCGTTTTGCGGCAGTCCGAGCATGTTCATTACCTGCTCCTCGCGCTCGCGCATGTTAAGTGCGTCTATTCCGCCGTTAACATGATCGTATCCCAAAAGATGAAGCACCGAATGAGCGGTGAGGTAAACGACCTCGCGGCGGAAGGAATGGCCGTATTCCTTGGCCTGGGCGACGGCGTGGGGAATGGATATAACCACATCGCCGAGCATGTAGGCGCCGGTTTCGGGGTTTTTGTCGTATTTTCCGTTTTCGCCTAAGGGGAACGAGAGCACGTCGGTAGACCGGTCTATGTTGCGGAACTCCTTATTTAAACGGTGAATTTCCTCGTCGTCAACAAAATATATGCATATTTCGGCCGGGCCGGGGAAATCCTCCATTGTAAGTATGGCGTTGCAGCAGCGCCGCATAAGGAGCCGTATGCCGGTCGGGATCTTGTACTCCTTTTGTTTGTTTGTGATTATAACCTTGATTTTATCCATTTTTCTCTTCCTTTCCTTTAATTTCGATAATCCTGATCTTATTCTTGAAGGGCACGGTCTGACCGTGAAAAAATAAAATGCCGTATCGCCTGTGCCGATGTCGTATCCGCAAGCCGAAATACCGGTCGCGTTTGTCGGGCGGAGCGTCAGCCGAAAGCGATTTCTTTATGCTGCGCCGGTAAAGCCGTTGCTGCACCGTACGTTAAACCGGACAAGGCACACACTCGGCCATAGCAGACGGTTCGGCGGCTATAAGGTTTTTTCGTTTGTTTTGTTTATTTGTCGAACCGACGCTTTTTGGTTGCGTCATATTTTTCGTAAGCCTTTATTATCGACTGAACCAGCTTGTGCCGTACGACGTCCCGTTCGTCAAAGCGGACAATCTCGATATCGTCGACATTTTTTAAAACGCTTGCCGCCTCAACAAGTCCCGATTTTCTCCCGTCGGGCAGGTCTATCTGGGTAACGTCGCCCGTCACCACGACCTTTGAGCCGAAGCCCATACGGGTCAAAAACATCTTCATCTGCTCGGGGGTAGTGTTCTGTGCCTCGTCAAGAATTATAAAGCTGTCGTCGAGGGTTCGTCCGCGCATGTATGCAAGCGGTGCGATTTCTATATTTCCTCTTTCGTGATATCGCGCGTAGTTTTCCGCTCCGAGCATGTCAAAAAGCGCATCGTAAAGCGGTCTTAAATACGGATCTACCTTTTGCTGCAGATCGCCCGGCAAAAATCCCAGCTTTTCTCCCGCCTCGACGGCCGGACGGGTGAGTATTATGCGGTTTACCTCCTTCGCCCTGAAGGCGGCGACCGCCTTTGCCACCGCGAGATAGGTCTTTCCCGTTCCGGCAGGGCCTATTCCGAAAACTATTGTGTTTGAATCAATGGCATTTACATATCTTTGCTGACCGACGGTTTTCGGCTTTATCGGCTTGCCCTTGGCGGTTATGCAGACGCATCCGTTATCCGCAAGATTGTAAAGCGCGTCACTTGCCCCTTCGGACACCATTGATATAACGTATCCGACGCTTTGATCGGTCAGGGCTTCTCCCCGGCTTAGCATGTCGAGCAATGCATTTATCGCCCTTACCGCAAGGTCGACCCCGGCGGCGTCGCCCGACACCTTAAGGTCGCCGCTGTCCCCCTGCCTTACGATAATGCTGACGCCGAAGGCCCTTTCGAGAGCCCGTATATTGGCATCAAAATTACCGAATAAACCGAGGGTCTGGTCCATTCGCTCTATATTTACGGTCTGCTCCAAAATTGCACATCCTCCGAATTTTTATGGTTTCGTCCTTAAATTATGTGACCACTGCCATTAACGTCGTACCGGATAACCGTGCCGCTTGAGGGAGCGTCATTTTCCATCCGGCACGATATTGTTTATCGGTGCAACGGGTTGTCAGGAACGGCATATGGCTTTTAATTTAAAAATCAGAATAAATTGAATACGTTGTACATTTTTAGATGATCTATTTTGTTATATTCTTATATATTTTATCACGTCATTCTTCAAAAATCAATATTTTTTGCTCGGCTGCAATATTTTTTTTGCAAATTATTTCGGTTGTCAAAAAAAGAGCGTCGTTTTCGGTGTAAAAGCTGTCGTCCATGGAGACGATTTCTGCTCCGGGGAAGTCGGAGGCAATGTCCTTTTCGGTAATCGCCCTGGCTCTGGAAAGGGCGGTTTCCTCGCTTAAATACACCTCGGTGTCGTGCTTTTCGTAAAATGTCGCGTTCGTCAGCGATACGGGTAGCTTTACACCGCCGATTATAAGCGTTTTTTCTTCGGTCTGTACGCTGTAATCGCCCGAGATCCCACCTAAATACAGCGGAATTTTCAAGTGAAAAAAGTTTAAAACGCTCCGCTTTATAACCCTGCCGGTTTTTATTTCCTCGCGGCGGCGAAGCTCATATTTAAGGGTGTATTGCTTGCTTACTTCGGCCGTGACCTCGCCGGCGGCGTGGCGGAGAATCCGTGTTTCCCCGAATTCCGACAGCCCCTTTATCAGCACGTCGCCTTTTAATACGGCGTCGCCGCACTTGACGACCGGAGTACCGCAAAATACCTTAAGGTCGGTTATTCTGCCGTCGCATTCGGCTATTATGTCGCACGGGATGTTTTTATCCGGGATATCGGGCTTTTCGTCGCGAAGGCTTACCTCGACCGAAATGTGAGTTCCGCTTGTGTTAAGGGACATCCACGACAGCTCAGTCAGCTCGGTCAAAAGCCTGTCGGGCAGATTTGCCGCATCCATATCCTTTATTTTACAGCCGATATAAACCCCGTTTTCGCAAAGCAGGGCGAGTATTTTGCTTTTTAAGGCGACATCCCCCTCGGGCAACCCGCTTATCGTAATGTTCCATGCAAATTGCGACAAAAAGGCCAGCATCCCGAAGAATAGTCCAATGCCGACGAAAACGCCTGTTCTCAAGCGATATTTGTGCATGATAAAGGGCAATCCGCGTTTGTCGGTGCATTTAAGTTTAACCGAGCTCGATTTGGCATATCTGCGAAGCTTTTTGTAATCGCCGGCTTTAACTCCGGCCGTGATTCCGCCCGGAATACATCGTATATCAAAAAGCTCATATCCGGCCTTTTTGCTTAAATTTATAAATCTTTCGGGTCTTGGGCCGGTGGCTGTAAAACGGGCATAACCGAAAGTAAAACGTAAAAACGATGAAAACAAGCCGTATCCTCCCTTTTGGTTTGACTTAAATCCGTAATTCTTCTTTTCCTTTTGGCGCGCCGTCATTATAAAAAGCGCTATTCGAAGATTATTGAGGTGATCTTTCCGGTAATGCGGAGCTGATCGCCCGAAAACGAGCACAGAGTAAGATTGGTCCCCGTGACCGTTATGTCGCACTTGCCGGCCGTGAGTGTTACGGCTCCCTCTTCGTAAAGCGATACGTTGGCGCACCCGTCGATGAACATTTCGCACGAGCCGGACAGCTCTATATGTACGTCGTCGGACAGAATTCCGGCCGGAAGATCAAGGCGGGACAGCATTCGCCCTTGTCCCTGTTTTCGCCGGTATATTTGTCGGTTTTCGCAATGGGCCTCGCCGGAATTTATCTCCTGACTTCCTTGTATCGATCTGTCTCGCGGCGGCTCCTTCGGCGGTATATTTTTAGGCATAACGGTTCTCCTTTTTAATTTTAAGTATTTTGTTTCTCCCGTTTTATCAATTGATGGCATCCTCTTAATATCAGTGCTTTTAAAAAAATATGCTCAAATGCCCGAAAGTATGAGCTCTTGGGTCTTGACAGGGCGCCCAAAACCGTGTATAATACGTTAGGTGTCAAGCTGTTAAGCTTTACAGGCAATCCGAACGGTTGTCGTTTAGGGCCGTGCCGTCCGGATTAAAACATTACGGTACACGCCGCTTTCAGGGCGGTTTTCGCTTGTCCGGAGGTGTCGTATGGCAAAGGAAATATCGGTAGAGCTTACAAGGCTTTTTGATCTTTATGCCCCTCTTTTGAGCGATAAAAGACGGCAGGCCTTTGAATATTATTATTTTGACGATCTGTCCTTGGGCGAGATAGCCGAGCTGCAGGGGGTGTCGCGGCAGGCCGTGCTAGAAAGCATACGCCGCGGCGAACAAAAGCTTTGCGGATATGAGGAATCGCTCGGATTTTTAAAAAGGCTGTCGGCCGTTTACGGCGCGGCCGAAAAAATAGAATCGGCCGTAAGCGGTGCGAGAATAAGCGCTTCCGACGGCGATGATTGTACCGCTCAGCTTGACAGAATCGCCGATATTTGCAGGGAGCTTTTGCAGCTTTAAGCCTTAATTTTAATTATATTTAAATTTAAGTGCCGCACATCTTCCGGCGCAACAAAAGGACTCTTCGCGGACTGTGAAAAACACGGCTAAAACGGTCGGGACGACGTTTGCCGGCGAAATGTTCTTTATTGGTCTTGTGATTCCGCAAATTTTAAAAACTTCCAGTTGTGATTTTTAAAACACGGTGCAAATACTGTTATTCTTATTGTTTTTATCTTCAGTTTATGTTAGGAAGTGAGTTACAGTGGCGTTTGAAGGCCTTACCGATAAACTCAGCGCTGCCTTTAAAAGGCTCCGCAATCACGGAAAGCTCTCCGAGGCGGATGTAAAGGACGCCATGCGAGAGGTGCGTTTAGCGCTTCTTGAGGCCGACGTAAACTACCGTGTAGCCAAGGATTTTACCTCAAAGGTCGCCGAAAGGGCAATAGGCGAAAAGGTCACCGAAAGCCTGACACCCGCCCAGATGGTTATAAAGATAGTAAACGAGGAGCTCATCGCCCTCATGGGCAGCGAGAATTCCCGGCTGAACACCGCTTCGAAGGGACCGAGCGTCGTCATGATGTGCGGACTTCAGGGCTCGGGTAAAACCACCCATTCGGCCAAAATAGCGCGGTTTCTTAAATCAGGCGGACACAGGCCTTTGCTTGTGGCGTGCGACATTTACCGTCCGGCTGCAATTCAGCAGTTACAGATCGTAGGCGAAAAGGCCGGAGCTCCGGTTTTCGAAAGGGGAACTCAGGATCCCGTTAAAACAGCGACGGAGGCTGTAAAGTATTCCCGTGATTACGGATACGATTATGTATTGCTTGATACGGCCGGCCGTTTGCAGATAGACGAGACCTTAATGGATGAATTAAGCCGCATGAAGGCGGCCGTCGAGCCGGTGGAAATACTGCTTGTGGTCGATTCCATGACCGGACAGGAGGCCGTAAACGTCGCCGAGACGTTCAATCAGACCCTCGGAATTACCGGCGTTGTGCTTACAAAGCTTGACGGCGACACACGAGGCGGCGCCGCGCTTTCGGTAAGGGCGGTGACCGGCGTTCCGATAAAATTCGCCGGCAGCGGCGAAAAGATCGACGATTTAGAGCCGTTTTATCCCGACCGTATGGCTAACCGGATACTCGGCATGGGAGATATGCTCTCCCTTATAGAAAAGGCGGAAAAACAGCTTGACGAGAAAAAAGCGGCCGAAATGGCCGAAAAGCTCCGCCGCAACAAGCTTGATTTTAACGATATGCTCAGCCAGCTTGAGCAGGTTAAAAAGATGGGTTCGCTCAAACAGCTCATGTCGATGCTTCCGGGTGTCGGCCGGCAGGTAAAGGACGTCGATATAGACGACCGCCAGCTTCTTCGTGTCGAGGCTATAATTCAGTCCATGACCCCGGCCGAGCGCGAAAAGCCCGAGCTTATAAATCCCTCGCGCAAGCGCAGAATCGCGGCCGGCAGCGGAATGAAGGTAGAGGACGTAAACCGTCTTTTGCACCAGCTTGAGGCCACAAGAAAAATGATGAAGGGCATGACCTCCAAAAAGGGAATGCGCCGTATGCGCGGCATGATGGGCCCGGGCGGTATGGGCCCAATGGGCGGACCGGGCGGATTTTAATCCGTAAGCTCGGCTTTAAAAACCGATTCTTCCGGCGGCATTTTACAGGGACTTAATTTCAAAAGAGATTCCCCTTTTTTGATATTTAAGGCCGGGATTATGCCGGTGTGAAAAATATACGGCTTAATTTTGGTGCATTCCCTTTGGGGAATTCACCGGGCCGAATACATTTAATTGAGGTTTTTATTTTGAAGGGTACGGCAGGCGAGGAGATTCGTTAACCGTAACGAATATATCGGGTGGTTCGGATATGCTTTTTTTGCCTTAAACCGACTCCCGTCAGCTTAAGCTTTAAAGGAAAAACCGACAGAAAACGGAGGTGAAAAAATGGCAGTAAAGATCAGATTGCGCCGCATGGGCGCTAAGAAAGCTCCCTTTTACCGTATAGTTGTTGCGGATTCGAGATATCCGCGTGACGGCAGATTCATCGAGGAAATCGGCTACTACAACCCCACCGAGGCCGAGCCGGTAGTGAAGATTGACACGGAGAAGGCTAAGACTTGGATCTCAAACGGCGCTCAGCCCACCGATACGGTAAAGGCGCTTTTGAAGAAAAACGGAGTACTTTAATCGGAGAATAAGGAGGTAAAACAATGCAGGAGTTATTGGTTTCAATTGCTCAGGGACTCGTTGAGTTTCCCGATCAGGTAACCGTGAGCGTAGATGAGGCTGACGAAGAAGGCATCGTCACCTATCATCTTCACGTTGCCGAGGGTGACATGGGTCGCGTTATAGGTAAGCAGGGCAGAATTGCCAAGGCTATCCGTACCGTGATGAGAGCCGCCGCAAGCCGCGTTGACCAGAAGGTTGCAGTCGAAATAGACTGATTAATGCGTGCAGAAAGTTAAGGGTTCCGGCAGCATTTTCGCTTTTTTAAGCGAAGATACAATGCGGCCGGAACCATTTGTTGTTTTTTGGAGCGCACCGGCTTTACAGACGTTATGTTTTAACGGATTTGGAAATCGCAGGTTTTACCGGCGGTTGCGGCTTTTACCGCATTCGGACGACCGACCGTGTTTTTATCCGTTATTTCGCGGACTCCCTTTGGCGGTTTGAGGGGGGGGCGTAACGGCCGTATTCCGGCCGGATTTTACAGTGCTTTATAGTAATGACGGTTATTTGTCCATAATCTGTAAATAAATTCATACAAAATTGCTCGATTTACTCGGTTGCATATAGTCCGGCAAAATGATATAATTTCATTATCGTCGGACTTTGAGGGTGAAGCCGTATAAAGTGCGGAGTTTGTGCGGAGTTTGGACATAAAAATGCGTTCGGAATTTTTGTGATTTTTCACGCTTGCGGACGAGTTGTCGTTTTGTTAAAAGGGGGGATTTTTTGAAGCTGATACTTGTTTGCGGCCATTACGGCTGCGGTAAGACGAATTTTTCCATCAATCTCGCTTCAGGACTTTCCCGGCGCGGCAAAAAAAGGACCGTTCTTGTCGATATGGATATAGTAAATCCTTATTTTCGCTCGGGTGACTATGAGGATATTCTCAAAAAGCATTCGGTAGAGCTTATTGCTCCGGTTTTTTCGGCTACAACGGTGGATGCGCCCTGCATTTCGCCGAGGGTGGCCTCGGTTTTTGATACGGTGGGAACCGACAGGGAATACGATTACGCCGTCTTTGATATCGGCGGAGACGACGCCGGGGCGGTTGCACTTGCCCAGTATTCCGAGCGGATAAAGCAGGCGGGATACGAAATGTATTACGTTATAAATCGCTATCGCGAGCAGGTGGCGACCCCGGACGGAGCCCTCGAAATTTTACGCGAAATCGAAGCGGCATCACATCTTTCGGCCACGGCAATTGTTAACAATTCCCATCTTTGCAACGAAACCGAGCCGGAGGACGTTATAAAATCATTCGAATATGCCGATAAGGTATCGGTTCTTTGCGGATTGCCGGTAAAATACACCGTTGTTACCGAAAAAATTTCGAAAGCCGCCGGAATATCCGGCCGAAGCGATATTTTTTGCGCAGAGCGGCTGGTCCTTCCCGATTGGGAAAAGGGTCGGGCCGAAGAACTGTAATATAATCATGCTGCCTGCCGAAAAACTGAAAATATGAGCGGTCGGCCGGGCGCAACCGAATCGACCGACGAAAGAAAACAAAAAAATAAAATAAAATCGGAAAAATCGTAAAAACGATAATATTATATATTCATTAATGACTGAAAGGATTGACATTATGCCCAACAAGGTAACCGTAAAAACCGAGCGCTGCAAGGGATGCGGACTGTGCGTCAGCGTATGTCCCAAGGGGGCGCTCGAGATGTCAAAGGAGCTTAATTCCAAGGGATATCACCCGGCACGGTTTGTGTCGCCGGAAAAGTGCATTGCCTGTGCGATGTGCGCCGTTATGTGCCCGGATGTAGCGCTTAAGGTCGAAAAGGAGTAGGTGATAAAATGTCTGAAAAGGTACTTATGAAAGGAAACGAAGCAATGGCCGCCGCCGCGATAAACGCCGGATGTCACCATTTCTTCGGTTATCCTATAACCCCCCAGACCGAGCTTGCGGCCTATATGGCCAAAACCATGCCGAAAATCGGCGGAGTTTATCTGCAGGCCGAGTCCGAAATCGCCGCTATAAACATGGTGCTCGGCGCGGCCGGTTCGGGAGTAAGGGCAATGACCTCATCCTCATCGCCCGGAATAAGCCTTAAAAGCGAGGGTGTGTCGTACATTGCCGGCAGCGATGTTCCCTGCGTAATAATCAACGTACAGCGCGGCGGTCCGGGACTCGGCGGAATTCAGCCCTCCCAGTCGGATTACTGGCAGGCGACCAAGGCGCTCGGCCACGGCGATTATCAGCTGCTGGTTTTTGCTCCTTCGACCGTACAGGAAATGGTCGATCTTATAGGTCTTGCTTTTGACAAGGCCGACGAATACCGTATGCCGGCCATGATTTTAGCCGACGGTATGCTCGGCCAGATGATGGAGCCGGTAGAACTGCCCGACAATTCGGATAAAAAGCTGCCCGAAAAGCCGTGGGCGGCATGCGGTCACGAAAACCGCCGTCCGCACAACATAATCAATTCCCTTTATCTTCAGGCCAGCGAGCTTGAGAAGTTGGTGGACGAGCGGTTTGAGCGGTATGAAAAAATAAAGCAGACCGAACAGCGCGCCGTCGAGTATTATACCGAGGACGCCGAGCTTACCTTGGTTGCCTTCGGTGCGTCGGCAAGGGTTGCCCTCGCCGCCGTAAAGCAGGCGAGAGAAAAGGGACAAAAGGTCGGTCTTATAAAGCCGATTACCCTTTGGCCCTTCCCCGAAAAGGTACTTAAAAAGGTCGCGAAGACAACCGATAAATTCCTTGTTGTGGAAATGAACAAGGGTCAGATGATAGATGACGTAAAGCTGGCGATCGATTGCTCGCGCGAGGTGCATTTCTTCGGCCGGACAGGCGGAGTTATTCCGCAGCCCGAGGAAATATCCGCACAGATCGACAGGATTTTGGGAGGTGCAGAATAATGTCGGTAGTATTTGATAAACCCCATGCATTGACCGATGCGATAACCAATTATTGCCCGGGCTGTACCCACGGAATAATCACCCGGCTGGTGGCCGAGGTAATAGACGAGCTCGGCGTTGAGGGCAAAACCGTCGGCATTGCGCCGGTAGGCTGCTCGGTGCTTGCATATAACTTTTTCAGTTGTGATATGATACAGGCTCCTCACGGCCGCGCGCCGGCCGTTGCAACCGGCGTCAAGCGTGCCCATCCCGACGATATTGTGTTTTCTTATCAGGGCGACGGCGACCTTGCCGCAATAGGAACGGCCGAAACGGTTCATGCCGCTACCCGCGGCGAGGATATAACCGTGATCTTCGTAAACAACGCAATATACGGAATGACCGGCGGTCAGATGGCCCCCACCACCCTTCCCGGGCAGGTAACCCAGACCACTCCCTACGGCCGCGACGTAAATTACGCCGGATATCCGGTAAGGGTATGCGAAATGCTGTCGACCCTTGACGGCGTTGCCCTTGCGCAAAGGGTTACGGTAGATACGGTTCCCCATGTGCGTGAGGCCAAAAAGGCCATTAAAAAGGCCTTTCAGAACCAGATAGATCATAAGGGCTTTTCCATTGTCGAGGTGCTTTCCACCTGTCCGACCAACTGGGGACTTTCTCCCACCGACGCCCTTAAGTGGCTCGGCGAGAATATGATTCCTTACTATCCTCTCGGGGTGTATAAGGACAGCGAAAAGGGGGCGCGGCTCAATGGCTGAATATAAAATGGTTTTCGCCGGGTTCGGAGGACAGGGAATTTTGTTTCTCGGCAAGGTCTGCGCCTATGCCGGATTGATGGAGGGCAAAGAAGTCTCGTGGCTTCCTTCCTACGGTCCCGAAATGCGCGGAGGCACCGCCAATTGCAGCGTTTGTCTGTCGGACGAGCCGATAGCCTCTCCGCTGGTCACCGCTCCGAATGTGCTTATTGCCATGAACCGTCCGTCCTTTGATAAATTCATCGGCACGGTTACCCCGGGCGGCATAGTGATTGTTGACAGCACCTTGGTCGATGTTCAGTGCGACCGCACCGATATTAAAATATTCAGTGTTCCGGCGACCGAAATGGCCGAGGAACACTCCCTTAAGGGCCTTGCCAACATAATATTGCTCGGCAAGCTGTTTAAGGAGACCCACCTTGTAAGCATTGAGGGACTTGAAAAGGGGATCGCAAAGTCGGTTCCGGCCAGGAAGCAGAATCTTGTTCCCTTAAATCTGAAGGCTATAGAGCTCGGCGCACAGCAGTAGCTTTTTAAACAAAGCGCAATGCCGCTTTGCGCCGGAGAATCACGGTACAAAAAGAACCGGAAATCCGCAACCGGCGTAATACAGGTATCGCGGCGGACAAAAACAAAACCGTAAAAACAGGCTTGTCTTTGAAAGGATGCCAAACGAAAATCATCGGCGAAAAGTATGCTCCGGTGATAAAATCAACACAAGACCGAAGAAGGGTTGACCTTATGATAGGAAGACCCATCCTTCGGTCTTTCTTTATTTTTTATAAAATCGCCCCGGCGGAGAGGACAACAAAAGCTTAAAGTATGGTACCCGCTTATTGTCCGCCCCAAAAACACAAATGTATCGGTCTTTGTAAGGTGCCGGATTTATTCTCTGCGCAACGTTACAACCTGTTGCTTGTGAAAGAGGATTTATCATATTTATTTATTCTGACGGAATATTATAGGGGATTTTGCATGTCATATTGTAAAAGAAAAACTCGAAAAAGGTCGAAAGTAAAGAATACAACAAGAATATTAACACAATCAGGAAAAAACTTGGCAAAAATACCTCATAGGTGTATGATGTATTCACAACATAAAAATTGAAAAAATAACCTTGATTTTTTAGCACTTTTAATATCCCGGCGACAGCGGCGTAAAATATTCGCTATTATATGCTGTGCTTCGCGAAAAATAAGAACCAAATAAATTTTAGATATGTATACCCGGGTTACCCTAAGGACAAATGGCAACGGCGGCATAATAAGCTGAAAGTTTTTTAAAAAGCCGAATTGTTACCGGTTAGGACATAAAAAATTTTGCGGCAATAACCTCTAAACTTCGGAAATAATACTTTCTGTCATTGGTACGGCAATAACGGAAAAGCCCGCGGTATTTTTACGGTATGCACATCCTCTTTACGGGATGATGACATATAAATACTTTAAAAAGGAGGTAAAAAACATGGTGGCGCGGAGTAACAGGATGAGCCATACGACGTTAAAGGGCCGCGAATTTTTCGGTGTTTTCGGCATTCTTTGCGGAAAAAGCACCGGAAGAAAGCCGTTTTTCTCCGGTTATTATTAATAGTGCGCCAGCGGAGAAAAACAGCAAATACTTATTCCGGCTTTTTATGATTTGCATTGTCGGATTAAAAATCCGAAGTTCATCAGTCCGGCAAAAACAAAGGTGAGGCCGTTATTTTGTGTTTTATTATGGGTAAAGGCAGCCTTTTATCCGAACATATGTTCAAAAAAGCGGTGGTTTTCCGTTTGTGCGGAGAAAAAGTTCTCGGTATAATGCATCGGACCCTTAAGGACAACAACTTAAAGGTACGAGCATTGCGAAGGGCAAGAGAATTGAGAGGAGTTTCGGCTTCTCTCTTTTTTCTTGCCTTTTTTCCGTTTACAGCGGTACATTCGACTATCAAACTGCCTTTGAGTACAATTATGGTAGAAAATCAAAGGAGGTAACAATATGGGCAAATTCATAGAAGAATTTTTCTACGGCAACATTGATCCGCAGGCACGAAGCACCAAGCAGAACAAAGCCGTGCATAAGCAAATGGAAGTGCTGATGCTCAACGAGGAATTTCTGACCGAAGCACTTTCCGGCGAGAACAAGAAAAAGTTTCTCGACTTTGTAAATGCGTGGGGCGTGGTAAACGGCGAATCCAACCTTGACAGTTTTATTATGGGATTTCGGTTGGGAACTAACTTTACATACGACACCTTCGTTGCCACAGACACCCCGTTCCAAGATTTGTTGAAGGAGTGACCGATATGCGAAACAAGAAGTATTACATAGTGTTGGATGATTTTGAGCGCAGGGTAGGTGTGAACTGTCTGAACGAAATGTGGAACAACCTTATTGCCAACGGCAAGTACACCGATGCGGTAGATGAGGTTTTACTGAAAATCATTGATGCGAAGCAAAAAAATTCAAAGTGATCTATAAGGAGGCGTGATTATGGAAAAGGTTATTTATGACGAAAAGAACGGTCTTTGGTACGAACTGCAAAGTGATTATTACATTCCCTGCTTGAAGTTGCCGGAGAAAGAACGACAGCCTATTGGTGTATGGGGACAGCGCCGCTTACGGTATATCAAGCAAAACCGGAAGGTATTATACCTAAATCTATTGACAAGCGGCAAACTGAACGGCTATCTCGTTGACCTCGACAAGCAGGCTGAGGATATGTTTTTTCGGCTCGTAAAACAGATGGCAGAACGTGAGGGCGTGACCGAACAACTCAAAGCAGACAATCAAATGGAGTGGGTTGGTCGGATGAATAACATCCGCAATAGAGTCACGGAAGTTGTAAATCACGATATAATATATACATAAAATAATGGCGGCAAGGATTTTTGATATAATCCTCGTCGCCGTTATCTATTCTTCCTCCACCGTGTGAGAGTGTAAGTGCCGCCGACGGTGCCTTCGCCGCCGATCAGCGTCAGCTTGTCCTTGTCAACGCTAAAGGTGTACGCGCCGTCACGGACAGACTCATTCTCATAGTCGATGGAGATTTGGTCTTTCTTGATTTTGTATGTAAATTCATAGGTGACATTGGGCAGGAGCAAGGCTCCGTTTCCATCACCGCTGAACTCATAGGCCGTTGTGCCATCCAAGTCCCATTTGCCTTTAAGGACATCAGTGCTGCCCGAACAGCCCTGACTATCAGCACGATAATCAGAATCAGCACGGCAAGGATTGCAATACCGACAGCTCCGTGACGGAGCATCATCTGCTGTTGCCGTTTTTTCTTCGCTTTAATCGTTCTTCTTCGCTCAGATACCGTCCGGGCGGTGTGCTCTTTTGGCTCGGCTCAAAGAGCGAAAATCTGTTGTTTTGCTCGTTCATTGTATTTGCTCCAAACTTGCCCCAAGCATAAAGGGCGATGGCGGCTTTTGACCGTCACCGCCCTTTCACTTTAAGGTGTGGTTTTATTTTGCAGAAGATTTCTTCTTGCCGATTACAGTAGTTGCCACAACACCAAAGCCGCTGACGAACAGCAGAGCGATCCACAGAGGCATCATGCTGTTGTCACCGGTCTGCGGAGAATCTGCTTTGACGGTGAAGGTTGTGCTTGCAGAACCGTCTGTCCATACGATCTCAAGGGTATGGCTTCCCGCAGTACAGGTATTCAGATAGTCTGCTTTCAGTATAACAACGGTAGAACCTTCCTTTACGGTGTAGTTCTTTGCGTCAATAAGGGTTCCGTCAACCTTAACGCCCACGAATTTGGTAAACGCTCCGCTTCCTCTAACGGAAATGTTTCCGTCTGAATCCTTTGTCCAACTGCTGTTTGCACCGTCTAAAATGTCATACTCTGTCGGGGTGGCAGGAATGGTTTCCCAAACTGCCTTTACGGTAGTGTCGGCAGTAACGGTAATCTTGTCGCCGACTGCCTTTTCCTTGCCGCCAACGCTCCAAGCTTTAAACTGCTTGCCTTCAGGTGCGGTAAAGCCGTTTGCGGGGAGGGTGTATTCGCCGGAAATTCCGGTTACATCTGCCATTGTGCCTGTACCGCCGTTAGCGTCAAAGGAAACGGTATAGGTTTTGGCGGCGGAAAAGACATAGGTGACCGGCATTATTTCCATCCCACCGCCGTATCCCAGACAGTTATCGGTTATCTTTTTGCTGTTTACTTTTACAATTGCATTGGTGACTATTTGATTGTCATCATAGTCAAAATATGCGTTATCGCTATGACAGATATATGCGAGAACACTATAATCATATCCGCCGGTAAATTCTGTCTTTAGCTCGTCAAGATCAAATTCACCTTTTAGTGCAGCCATAAGACTTTCATAAGTGAATCTTCCTCCTGATTGTGCGGCATATGCTTCCACAAGAGCCTTGTCAACGACCAATGTTTTATCATCCAAGGTAATACTGTTTCCTGTTTTGTTAATGAAAACTCCATCTTTGTCGGTATCTTCAACGAAGAAACAAAATTCAATTTCGTAGCCCGAACTGATTGTCGGATTCTTCGCAGCATCGCCATCACGAACATCGGTATCGACAGTTATTTCAATGTTGTGCTTATCTGTTGCCGGGAATGTATAGGTTACCGTAAGGGTTCCGTTTGCGTTTTTGGTAACGCTTGTTGCCGGATTACCGTTTACAGTGGCTGTTACACTATTCGCAAATTTGTAGCCTTCGCTTGCTGTGAGGGTAATGGAAGCAGTGTATATTTTACCGTATCCTGCTTTGGAATCGCTTGAATCCCATGTAACCGTCGGTTCGGTATTGCTTACACCTGCGCTTTCACAGACTGCCTCGGTGTCTAATGCAGTGTTGGATACCGGAGTATCAATGCCTGTAATTGCTACGGATGTGATGGAGACGGTTGCAACCTCCCACTGGGCGTAAACGGTGGTATTTTCAGTAAAGGTTGTCTCACTGGTGACCGTGGTGCCGCTGCCGTTTTGCTTAGTGTTCCAGCCGTTGAAGGTGTAGCCGCTGCGGGTGGGTGTGGGCAGGCTGGTCAGCTTGCCTGCTGCGTTGGTGGTGCCACTTGCAGGGTCGACAGAAGCGTTTTCGCCGTTGGCGTTGAAGGTGACGGTGGGGTTACTCTTGATCTCCACATAGGCATGACTCTCGTCCCAGTTATAGTCGGGATCATAATAATCTCCACTATCCAAAGTGCGCCAGGAATAGGCGGTGATGGTTAACGTCGGAGCCTTGTTCAGAGCGGCAGCGGTGGGCGCGCTGCCCGCTTTGGCTTTTACGGCGCCGCCGGAGATGGTCACATTGCCCCCGTACACTCTGATGCCATAGCTTTTGTTACTTGACGCGCCGCCCGTGGCGGTGACTTTGGCACTGTCGGAGATGGTCATGGCTTCGTTTGCAAAAAGGCCGTAGCTGAGACTTGTTGCATCAGTCACATCGCCGCCCGCGGCGGTGACCTGAGCGCTGCCGGAGATGTTGATGTTGCCGCCGATATAACCACCACTTCCGTTATCATTGCGCTTCGCATAGATGCCGGAGCTTTTATGAACTGCCGCACCTCCCGTGACCTCAACCATGCCGCCGGTGATGGTGACATCGCCCTTCTCTGTTCTGATGCCATAGCTGTCCTTGTCTGCACCTGTCGCATTGCCGCCGTTGACGATGAGCTTTCCGGTGCCGGCAGTTTCGCCCTGGATGGTCAGGTTGCCGTTATCAACGTAAATGCCGTAGCAATCTTCCGAACCCGAGTCACCGCCTTTGATGGTGTTGGTCGTGCCGTCCGCCAGGACGATGGTCGCACCATCGGGCAGCTTCACCGCGGTGGCGGCGGTGGTTTCAAAGTTCACGCCATTGAGGGTGAGGGTGCTGCCGTCCCATGTGCTGGCTGTTGTTCCTGTTTTCGCATCATTGAGCAGAGCCAGTGCTTTGGTGGGGGTGGAAACAAAGTCCGCCGTTTCCGTTGCCGATCCTGCCGCCAGAGCCGCAATGGGCAGCATACCTACTACCATCGCAAGAGCGAGCAGGATGCTCCACAGTCTTGTGAATTTTGTTTTTCCTTTCATAAGCAAATCCTCCTTGTTTCTTTTCGGCATTCAGCTGGGTTAAATTATTTAATAAAAACCGTTTGACATTTAGTTGATTACTTTTCGTTTTACCGTTATATCGGGGAAAAGGCTTACTCCTTCTTCTTCTTGGGGACCTCAACCTTAGGCAGAGCCGATTTAGCCAAGTCGGAGGCGAGGGTTTCTCCCGCATCGGTGAGGGATTGTCCGCCCGAGGAGGCGGCAAACTTGTTGCCGGTCGAGATGGCGTAGTCCACCGTGGAATCTAACAGGCCTCTTCCGGCACCCGCAATAGCCGCGTCCGTAACTTCGCCCAAATCCTTGCCCTCAAGCATGGCGGAGGTAGCATCCTGTGCCGAATCACCCAAAATATTGGCGGCAAACTTTGCGCCGGTAGACTGCGCGCGGTTTTTTATAATTTCGGTGGAGGCATCCACGGCGGTTTTGGCAACGGCCTCTGCGGCGGTCATATTACCTGCCATAACCTCGCCCGCATTGCCTGCGGCGGCGGTGGTGGCGGAATAGACATCCTTGAAGATGCCGGTTTTGTCGACGGTTCCCACTACATCGGCGGCTACATCGGCGACCTTTTTGGCGCCTTCTGCGACTTTTACGGCAGTATCTATGTTGGCGGCAACCCGATGGTAATCCTCATTTAAAGATTCTGCAACAGCCTGTTTATGCGCTAACCTTTCACGGATAGCATCCTCGTCGCCGTTATAGACGCCATGCTTATAGCCGATTTTATAGATTGCGTCCTCTTTGGCATCCTGTTCCTCTTGCTGTCGTATCTGTTCTGCCAGCTTGACGCTTGTTTCCGAGAAGTCGCTTGCATGCTCATGCTGATCAGCCACGGCTTCCTGCTGTTTTTTGGAAATATCGCTGTAGTAGCCACGGTTTTCCTCCACATGGGAAACCATATTTTTAATTTCGCCCACAGTATAGTTCTGGTCGCTTACCGTATTTCTGTAGCTGCCGTCATCCTGCTTAATGTAAAGGGTTTCCTTGCCGGTCACGGGGTCTTTCACATAAAGATCGCCGTCCGGATCACGCCGGATATACCGACCGAGGTCTTCTTTCTGTGACGGTTCTTCTTGCTGTTCAGGCACATTCATGCCGTCCGCAATGCCGTTCAGGGCACCTTGTGCGGCAGAAGTCGCCGCCTGTGCCGTTGATCCCAGCAAACTGCCGAGGGGGCCGCCCAAAACGCCGCCTGCGGCACCCAGCAGAGCGGTCAGCACGGCAAGAGCCGCACCCACTGCTTTACTTTCCGGTCGATCCAGCCAATCGGGGTCATGGGATAGTTGTTTTCGGATATAGTAATCACCCCACGAGATTTCGCCGTCACCGTCAAAATCCATGATATCGGGGAAAGGCTGACCTTGTTTGTTCACCTCGCCGCTTGTGTAGCTGAGCCGGCCGCGGTAGGGCTTAACCTCCTCCTCTTCAGTTTCCTCAGGCTCTGTGTCTTCGGTTTCCTCTGCCCCGGTTACAGGCGCATTGACAAAGGTAACCCCGTCCATGTTAAAGCGCAGGTGCAAGCTGCCGATAATGGCATATCCTTCGGTCTGTTCCAAACGGCTGCTTCCGGTGGCATCCACATCCATATTATCGGTGGAGAAAGTAATGGGGGTAGTGGCGAGGGTTGCTTCGGTAGAATACAGATCAAAGGAGATTTGATTGAGGGTGTAGTTTGCGCCGGGATCCCATCCTTCCCAGTTTTCCCAGGTGCCGTCCAATTGGGTAAAAACCTCGTTGATGGCAATTCCCATGCCGCTATCTGTGGAGACATGGGCGGTATAACCGCCTTTATCGTTAGCCTCAAAGGATGATACATGGAAGGTGAGGCTGGGAACGGTGTAGGTAATCCGATAGGTTGGATAGGATTCTACACCAAACAGGTGACTGGTAAAACCGTCGGTGTAGGAAGGAAGTGTAAAGGTGTAGCCGTTGCCGTCGGGGGTCAGGGTCATTGCTCCGGCAGCGTAGAAGGCCTGCTCAATATAGTCGCAGAGGCCGAGAATCTCATCATCCTCAATAACGTTTACCGCCTGCATGGTGAAAGAACCGTCTGTCAGCGTTTCGACAGCAGAAACATTTGCACAAAATGCCGACGGTATCATTGCGCCTATTATGACGAACAAAGCGGCAGTCGCAGCCATCTTTTTCATTCCATTTTTACCGAAGACTGCAAAGGCAATGCCGGCAGCGAGAATTACTGCGCCGATAAGGAAAAGAAGCCATCCGAAACGCACAAAGGTAAGGGGGAGGCCCAGCGCAAAGCCGGCAGAAAAACCGGTGATTAAACGGTTAACAGTTACCTGCGACGGGAATCTACCCTTTGTCAGTTTTCCTGCGACGGTATAAACAAGAGAAGTAATGATACCGTTCTTTTTGCCTATTGCAGAGAATGCACCGACAGCACCCACAACTGCTACGGCACAGTTCACAGTGCTGGAGGTAATATTGAAAAACCAATACAGAATAAGTCCGGAGCCTGCACCGATAAGGAACGGGGAGATCGCGGACAGTCCGCTGAAAGCGGCCTTGCCGAATATTCCTTTGACTGATTTTACGGCGTTGGCAAAGGGGTTCTTCTTTGCAACCAGCGAGAGAACAAGGGTATTGACAACGGTTGCAAATACAGCCTTGCCGAAAATTCCGCCAACGGCACCGAAAAATCCGCCGAACATACCGCCGTTGGAATAGGTCAGCGTATAGAGAAATCTGAGTATCGGAATATTTGCACCCATAGCGGACATTATTGAAAATAACATCCAGACAATAGAGAGAATAATAGTCGGCAACAATTTTTTAGGGTTACGCAATAAACCCTTTACTTCGTTTATAAGCATTGCGATAAATCCGCCGTCTTTTTGATTTGCATTGCCTGACGAACCGTTTGTGTTTTCTTTTATCGGTTCGTTTTTACTTTCTGCAGTTGTATTTTGTTTGTCGCAGTTTTCAAAATTTTGTTTCATCACATTACCTCCGTTAAGTTTTGTATAAAAACCTGTTCGTGCTTTACAGGAAACAGCACCAAATTAAAACAGTGCCGAAAAAAAGAAACGCCAACCCTATCGCCAACGGGAACGGATGCCCGACAAATCGCATTTCTTTAGGCTTTTTCGGGTTGTAACAAATTTTTATTTGTGAGCCAATCGGATATTTCGTTTTACGGCAGGTTCTGAAATACGCCTTTTCGGTATAGTTTTTGCCGTCAACGGCATACCTCACGACCGGGCGATAATGGGTATTCTCTACGCCACGGAAATATGTATATTCTTTTTCCGGTTTCACGACTGTTGCATTAATCGGCACAGTGCATTTTATGTAAGTCAAAACCTTTGCCATAATTAAAAGCAGACCGATACCGGCAAGTATAATACCGACTGTTAAAAAGAATGTGTTGCTCATAGCGTTACAACTGCAAGCCGCTGTAAATACAGATTGCACCGACGATTATCAACATAATGCCCAAAAACGGCAGAATAAGCCCTCCGCCTTTGGTGAAATGCTCTTCAGGTTTATTGGGATTGTAAAATACATTGATATTACCGCCAATTCGAATTTTTCTGCGTTTTGAATACGCTCTGCTTCCGGAACCGTGATAAACTTTTCCGTTTACTTCATATTCAAATTCGGGCGAATACGAATAGGAATTAAAACCATCATCATCGGTTGTCACATCTTCATGGACGCCGGTTATTTTGCCCACAACCACGCCCGAACATCTCTTGTTTTTTCTAATGCCCGACACAATCAACAACGCTCCGACGCCGATAAATCCGGCTCCTACCAAGATGTTATTTAATGCCACAATGATCACTCCTTTGTTATCATATATTTGCCATCCTCATGTCTTGATTTTAGCATATATTTATAGCGGAAACAATAACTGCCACAGCATTGTCATTGACAAATTGTGTGGCAGTTATTGTTTTAATAATGGGAATATGATATTATAGTTATTATGAAAAACGAGGAGGCGGCTTATGTTTACAGAACGATTAAACAAAATCATCAAAATAATCGGCGCAAAGCCGACGGACATTGCCGGTATTATCGGCTGCGACCGTTCTGCGGTTGACCGGATTTGTAAGGGAAGCCGTGTGCCTCAAAACGGCGGTAAAAGTGCTTTGAGATTCGTTTCGGCCATTTATTCGTTTGCTGACGAACATGGAAAAACAGAAGATATTCTAAAAGAAATCGGCTATTCCGATTCATTTTCCGCAGAGCAAATAAAAAGCGAAATAATGCGTTGGCTTTATAACGGAGAAAAGCCCGTAAAAGCCCGCAAAGAAGCCCCCGCGCTTTTGCATGCGCACGATAAATTCGGACAGCGCTTTTCGGCTATACTTGATTTGGCGAAATTTTCAAATGTTCGCTTTGGAAAGCTTCTTAACATTGACCCGTCGTACATAAGTCGTTTTCGCAACGGACTGCGCACACCTGTGTCAAACAGTAAACTCACAAATGAAATGTGCCGTGTTCTTTACAGTCGGCTCAAAGACCAAAAGAACCTTTCGAAGCTTGCAAAAATAATGAACATATCACCCGAAAATCTCCGTAACGATACGGATTGGGAAAAAGAGCTGTATTCATGGCTTTTCCTTTCGGAGGACAGCACAGTTTCTTCCTTTGTTGTCGGTATGGTTGACCAAATCGGCTCGTTTTCTGCAGATATCATAAAACCCCCTTTGCCCTTTGAAACGGCGGCAGACAAAGCGGCTTTAAGCGACTGCAGGCCGCTCTATCACGGGATGACGGGCTTGCAAACCGCTGTTCTCCGCTTTCTTGGAAATGTTATAGAAAGAAAAGAAAAGGATTTATATCTATACTCCGACCAAAATATTGATTGGATTACCGCAGACAAAGCCTTTCAGGCAAAATGGATGTCGCTGATGATCGGGTGTGTGACAAGCGGTGTGAAAATTCACATCATTCATAATATGGAACGGAATCTTACTGAAATCGGCGAAGCAATTCGCAGTTGGCTTCCTCTTTACCCGTCAGGACAAATTGAATCATTTTACCTCGACGGACAGAAAAACACAAATTTTTCAACAACACTGTTTTTATGCCCCGGCTATGCTTGTATTTACGGCAACAATATTGTAGGCACGGAAAACGAAAACGGAAATTATCTGTACGTAACCGAACCTGAAAAGATAAATCTGTGCCGTCAGTTCTTTGATACGCTTCTCGGCAAAGCGCACCGTCTCATCAGAATATGCAAAACCGCCGATTTTTCTCAGTTTGAAATGTTTTCGTCCGATATTACGGTTTTAAGCAGCAGCCCCACCGTATTCTCAATGCCGGAAAGTCTTTTCTCGGAATACATTAATCACTCTGAATTAAAAGTTGAAGCCGGTGATGCCGACGATATTTACAAACAAATGAAATGTTTCTTCGGTAAAGCATTGTCGTCAGGACATTTTCATGAGTGTGCTCCTTTGCCAAGTGATGAGGACTTATTTAACGGAAAAGTATATCCGGAATTTCTATCGACGCCTTATTCTCCGCAGGAATTTGCAGAACATTCAAAAAACATAATCCATCTTTTAGACAACACAAAATACAGATTTTATCCTTTGCCCGAACCGAGTTTTTTGGATGTGCATCTCATTATTTCCGAAAAAAGCGTTGCCGTCAGCCGATTAAAAGCACCTTTCTTCACGATTTTCTTAGAGCATCCGCTCTTGTGCCGTGCTTTTGCCGAGTATGCAGATTCGGTAAAAAAACAGTACACTCTGGATAAAGTAACGCTGAAAATAAAATTGGAGGGATATTGCTGATATTACAATAACGGAACAATATAGGGAAAATGGTCATAAAAAATCCGAAAAATCTTTGCAAGCAATGACGACCACGGCTCCGGCAACAGGAACTTTATCATCAAACATACCCTGGTCTCCAACACCACCTACTACATAAAGGTCAGCGCGTTCAGCACAAAGACCGGAGATTATGTAATTAACATAAGCAAGCCGGTCTATTCCACCTCGCTTAGCTCCTACAATCAGGACGCCCGCTGCGTTCAGATGAGCGCTGAGGCCTCGACGGTTATGACTACCCTTGTCCTTACCATAGGCAGCAACAGCTACACCCTTACCAAACCGGACGAGGGATTAACCGGCATTGATACCACCGTAAACGGCGCTCATTTTAAGGTCGACTTTACCATGGGACCGCTTTACAACAACAAGAGCATAATATGGATGATAAAGGCCGACATTCCGGCTACCGCCGAGGGCAGCACCGATACCGTTAGCTTTACCTTCAATAAAGACGGTAAGTATTCCACGGCAGGAACAAGCCGTTCGGGTCTTGTCGCTTACGGAGTACACATTAAAATCGGAGTAAGCGACCGTGCCGATAACAGCCTGCAGCTGCTTCTAAGCAGCATGGCTCAGACAGGCTATACCTACGAGGTCAGGGGATGGGACAATACCCTTGTTACCGTTACCTCTACCACCAAGGCCGGAACCGGTCTTAAAATTCTCAAGAAAAACTCACAGGGCAAAACGGTCGGCCTTTACTTCGTCGTAGTTTTCGGCGACGTAACCGGTAAGGGCGAGGTCGGCGACGGAATAGTCAACTCCAACGACGGTCTTCTTACATTGCAGCGTGCTGTCGATAAGGTATCCTTCTGCTCACTTGCCGAGCTTGCGGCGGATGTAGACCACAACGGCAGCATAACCGCAACCGATGCAAACCTCATAACCAAGCATGCGGTAGGCAAGTATACCATAGACCAGTCGACAACCATAAGCACGGTGCCGAGGGATTGCTACTTCCTTGATCCCGTAGAATTCTAAGTAAAAATTCCGGCAATTTATTATCCTTCCAAACGGACCGGCCCGGATTTTCCGGGTCGGTCTGGATTTTTTTGTTATTTTATTACATAAATATCCCATCATAACCTTAACCCGTGAGTGGAATGGTTACAATTTTGACATAATGAGGAAAAAACACTTGATTATTTCACCTGACGGTGTATATAATATAAATGTATCCGAGAAAAGGCACTACATAAATAGTAAGGAGAAATGACATATGATTAAAAAACTCAACGTTTTTTATCTGTAATTTTAGTAATGGCTCTTGGTTTATGTTTACCCGTTTTTGCCGATGACGGCGGAACAAATGATCCGATTATTGCCGAAATTGCTCGGAATAACAGTTTATATGTCACGGTCAGTTCCGAAACGGACCGTACGTTTACACCGGCGGATTTCCCCGAGGTGGTGGCAAATCGTGTTGTTTGTGTAAAAAAATCTGCCCCTCAGGACGGCGGCTATAATTACACATTGGTGCTTGTTTTGGGCAAAGCAGATAATTTAACCGATGAGGATGTAAAAGCGGCGCTCGAAAAGGTCAAGACAAATTCGCTTGTTAAAAAGGCCGATATTAATGAAGAGTATTATCAGTTCGGCATGGAGGGATTTATCGGTTTTAATACCAGAGCGGCAATAAAGCGACCGGTCAAGCTCGGCGAGCGATACACTGAAATAATCCAACTTGAAGCGAACGCCGAATTTTTTAAGGCGGGAACATTTTTCCGCATAGATTCTCAGAAATTCGATACCGAAACCATCACCAAGGATTCCTTTAAGGACCTTGGAGTAGAGCATTTTTGGCCCATGATTCGTGCAAATGAGGATCGTTATTTTAAGCTTAGGATTTGGCCCCTGTTGCCGATGAAGGCAAAAAGAGTGAAAACGGCTGGTATTTTGCCCCCAATACATCGCTTGACTCGGTTTATGAAACGGTCAACAGCCTTGCCGGGGCAGAGTATGTAACCGCTGCTTTTGTGGATGATTTATTTGACGGCGGCGACGGAACCTATGTAACAAAAGAAGAATACAAGTGGGAGATTTCTCCGAACGAGGGTGTAATAGAGTGGAAGACCGGCGAAACTTTGGGTGTTCCTATGCAGTATGCTGATGCAAGATTTTCAAAGCCCGGCGTTTATACCATTACCTTCAAATTTGTACCCTCCGGTGCCCAAACACCCAAGGGCTACGGTGTGAGCAAGGATAATTTCCTTTTTTCGTTTGATCTGGACGTAACCGTACTTGACGAGTATATGACCGGCGACATCAACAAAGATCTCAATGTTACCGCTGCCGATGCATTGCTTGCCCTGCAAAGCTCGGTGGAAAAGGTCACCCTTACCGACGAGGAAAAGGCTCTTGCCGACATGAACAATGACAGCAAAGTCACCTCTGACGATACGCTGCTTATTCTTCAGACGGTTGTAGGCAAGCTGGGCAACACAATAAAATGGCCCGAAGGCTTATATTGATCTCCCGGTCAATAAATTAATCGATTAGCATAATCAGTAAGCTATTCGGTGAGCCGCCGATTGTCCTTGATTATCGGGTTTGCCGACACGGCCGCCGGTAAAGTATCTGCCAACTGATTAAATAGCCGCTGACCGCCCGATCGTCCGGATGACTATCAGGTCGGTAGACGGTTTTATAAAAATTAACGGTTGTCATGTGCCGGCGTAGTATAACTGTATAATCCTTAAATTAATAAGAATCAAGCCGATGAATGACGTAAAACTGCCGCTGTGCAGGCCCGTTCATCGGCTTTTTTAAAAAAATATCCTCCGAGTTGCCCTTTTTACGGCAACTTTTTAACCTATTCGACCGTAATTTAAAAAGGAACATCGTGATATACCGGATAGGAAATGTCCCGGCAAAAGGCTTTGGCAGCGCTCACGGCGGACGTTGGAAGCCGAAAAATGAGGCGACCGAGCGCCTTTTGGGAGAACCGGGAACCATAAAAACAACCACAAAGGATATGGCAAAGACCGATAACGAAGTATGGTTTTGGAAGGGAAAAATCATCCACGGAAAAGCTAAAAAGCCTTGAAATACGGAAGTATTCCCGCGTTTTTTAACTTCGTCGTGAACAATTCATCTTTTCCTTACAAAACTGATTTGCACTTTAAAATATAAGTTTCGAGTAGGAATTTAGGCGAAAATATGCGGTAATACTCGCGTATACCGCATATTTTCAACGAAAAGTACTGCCGAAAATTAATATTTTAAAGCATGTTTCGTTATCAGTCTTTGCCATAATGGTGAGGTTTTTCTGACTAAAATAGGGGATGATGGCAGGGCAACCAAGGAACGTCACTTAACTGATCATAATAAACCATGGGCGCATACGAGTCCGCACGACCATGTTATAACCTGGGATACGCCTGACGGACATCCGGAATGGGGAGGAGTTATAAATTATCCGGACGGTGCGCCGGAATTTAAAAGCTATACAAGGAGTATTTATATGAGCGGCGAAATTAACTATTACAAAAACTGGAAATTTGACAGCATAAGCGAATTCAAGCAATACATTAAATATCGTTTTGAAATTGAGCTCAGGTGGAAGGGTGTGTATTATTTTATTACGCCGTGTTTGGAGAAAGATAGGATATTGATATACGAAGAGGGAAAAGAGGGAAGCGAAAAATGGTGTGATACAGCCGATGAGGTTCTCGAATACAAGGTCGGCGGCGACCGGTTGCGCGATGTAATAACACAGGTTGAGGTTGTAGGCTGATTTTTTAAACGGAGCGCCGGAATTTAAAAGCTATACAAGGAGTGTTTATATGAGCGGCGAAATTAACTATTATGGGAGCTGGAAATTCGACAGCATAAGCGAATTCAAGGAGCGCGTTAATCACGGGTTTGAAATTGAGTTTAGGTGGAAGGGCGTGTATTATTTTATCACCGCGTGTTATGTAAAAGGCAAGATAATAATATGTGAAGAGAATAAGCAGGAAACCGAAAAATGGTATGATACAGCCGACGAGGTTCTCGAATACAAGGTCGGCGGCGACCGGTTGCGCGATGTGATAACACAGGTTGAGGTTATATAAGTTGGGCTAAGCGGTGCGACGGAGCAAATTCGAGGAGCATATCTCTCGGCTTATCCATCGGCATGAAATATATGAAGTTCGGGAATTAATCTGATAAACATCAAAAAAAGCGCAAAACAATAAAAATCGGCCGTGCAAAAGGCTTAAAAACCTTTGCGCGGCCGTCCATACTTTCACGTTTTTACCTTACCGGTTATTTTGCTTATATTGCTTATACAGCTTATAATTAATTATGCATTTTTTATTACCGCTTTTCCGTTTACAAAAACGGCCTTCGGCGAATTGGCAAGAGCGAGGGGAGCCCCATCAAAAATGCACATGTCGGCGTCCTTTCCGGGCTCTATGCTGCCCACGGTGTCGAAGATTCCGCAAAGCCGCGCCGCGTTTGAGGTTATCGCTTTAAGGGCGGAATACTCGGACAGTCCCGATTTCACGCACAGTGCGGCGCTCAGCGGAAGATATTTTTGCGGCACCTCGGGATGATCGGTACATATGCCGAGCAAAACGCCCGCCTTTTCGTATATTCCGGCCGCTCCGACGTTTAAGTTTGAGAGCTCCGGCTTGCAGCGATCGCATATTATCGGGCCGCATATTACCCCTTCACATTCGCCCCTTATGCGGTCGGCTGCAAGGTAACCGGCCGTAGCATGAACTATTACGAGCTTTAGTGAGAATTCCTTTGCAATTCTTATGGCGGTAAAAATGTCGTCCAGCCGGTGAGCATGAAAATGCGCCGGAATCTCGCCTTTTATAAGGGGGATAAGCGCTTCGCATTTCATATCAAAATCAGGATATTCGCCGTCCTCGCTTTCGCCTTTTTGTTTGTCCTGCAAATATCGCTTGGCCGTAAAAAGCTGCTCTCTTATTATGGCCGCCGTTGCCATACGTGTGCATGGGGTGCGGTCCTTTTGCGAGTAGGTCTTTTTCGGGTTTTCGCCGAGCGCGAATTTAATGGCGGCCGGTGCCTTTATGACCATATCGTCTATACACCCGCCGGTCGTTTTGGTGGCGATTATCTGTCCCGATACTGGGTTTGCGCTTCCCGGTCCGGTCATGACCGAGGTTACACCGGCGGAAAGCGCCTCATCGAAGGCCCTGTCGTAAGGATTCACGCCGTCGATCGCCCTCATCTGCGGGGTGCATGGGTCGCTTTCCTCGTTGCCGTCGGCCCCTTCAAAGTCTATTGAATCCTCCCACATGCCCAAATGGCTGTGCGCGTCGATAAATCCGGGATAAAGAAAGGCGCCCTTCGCGTCGATTATTTCTTCCTCGCTTTCGGTTGCACTATGTACAAATGCCGTTTTTTCGTCACGGACATTGTCCGGCAGGGTTTTATATAATGTATCGGCAGCCTTGTTAAAGGCCGACATATCCCCGACCTCGGTTATTTTGCCGTTTTTAACCCTGACAAAACCGTTTTCTATAATCTTGTCTGAAGAATTCATGGTGAAGATTTTGGCGTTAATTACGGTCATATAAATACCTCTTAAAATATTTTCTCAAAATAAAGTAAAAATGTGTAAAAAACATCTTTACAAAAGTCACATAACGTGCTATACTAAAGATAGTAACTTCCTTGATTCTTTTCTGATCTCTTCATTTCTTGTTTTCGGACCTATATGTCCGTACCCGGAGCTTAAGCTTCCGGGAATTTTTTTGCCGTTTTTCAAAAATGCACAGGGAATTCATACGAAAAACGAAAAAGCATATGAAAAGCTCACTTTTTTGCCTTATATTATAAAGAAATTCTGAAATGCCGTTATGCAGCAGGCCTTACGGATTTAATAAAAAGAAATTTTACTTACCTAAACCGGATCATCTCTTTGTCCCGTGCGGCAAAGGCCGGCCGAAGGGAGGAAAGCCGTTGCCGGGGAGCGGAAAAATAGTTTTGTTTAAACAAAAACGGAGAATCGGTTCGCGTACGGCAGCGTCACCGCGGCGAGATCCCGTCCCCCGTTTTAAAAGCTGTAAAATTTGTGTTGCACCGTATAGGAACGAACCGCCCAAGAAGCGTTCTTTTTTCACCAAGACCGACCGATTGTCTGTATATGGCGCAACGCTTTGTCCGCGTCCTGAAAAGCGGCTCGTAAGCCTTATCGTCAACAGCATAAGCTTACTGAAAACGACCGAAACCCGCCGGCAGCAGCGGTCGGCAGCAACAGCCGTTAAGTAACAGGCTGTCGGAGGAAGCGGTTAGCAATAAGCAATAACAGAATAGCCGCCAGCCCAAAGGCCGTCGGCAATGGATGTTATCGAAAGGCCGTCGGCGGAGGTAATAACCTTTAAACAGTAACCGTTGCCGGCAAAAACACGGTCAGCATACAATGTCATGTCCGCCTGCCGCAACAATTGGTACTAAGTCCTCAGCGTCCGGAACGTCGGCCGGAGGTACCGCGCTTGGCTTCAAATCCGCGCTTGATATCCGACATTTTTTCCTCGCTTGACTGCTTGTAGCGCTGCATCATATCCTCAAAGGAGGAGCTTTCGTTTTTCTTCGCCGTCCACTCAAAGTTGCCCGGTCCGGTAACGGGGGCCGCCGGCTTGCGGCGCTGAGAAAAACCTCCGGCAGGGCGTTTTGCTTTTGGGGCGTTGTCTTGAGCCTTTTTAATGCTCAGACTGATCTTGCCGTCATCCCCTATAGACAGGACCTTTACCTTAACTTCCTGTCCTTCCTTAAGGTGCTCATTTATGTCGTTGACATAGACCGACGCCACCTCGGAGATGTGCACCATGCCGACCTTGCCGTCCGGCAAATCGACAAAGGCGCCGAATTTTGCAATTCCGGAAACTTTGCCTTGTACGATGGATCCAACTTCAAGCTGCATAAAAAATGAATATCCTCCCAATCAGGTACATTCTAACGTATATATTTACCGACCGACATCGGTATATATCTGCTCATCGGCAAAAACATAGCCGAGCTTTTCCCGCGCGGCGCGCTCGATAATATCGTCGTGCGAGCCCTGTGCAAGCAGCGCTTTTAGTTCATTCACGTTCTGCTCGCATTGGGATATCTGCTGCAAGAGGGCATCGCGCTCAAGACGCTTTTGAGCGTTTTCGCTTTGCAGCCGCACAAGAGAAACTATGGAAAACACCGCAAATGCAAGCACGGCCGCCTTAAAAAACAGCGCGCCGTTGTGCCGAGTCTTTTTTTTCAAAAGCAAACCCTCCCTCACACATATACATATACATTCTATCACCGCCGAGAGAAAAACGCAATATAAAAAAAGCAGATTTTTTGCCCCGAGGGACGTTTTTTTGCGAGAAAATCAAAAAAATATATAAATACCTGATATCATGGCTTTTTCTAAAGCGAAAATCCGGCGAAAAAACGGTTTTTAATGGCTCTATTTATCTATTTATTAATTGCCGCACACCTCCCCGGAATGAGGGCTGAATTATCCTTATCCGAGTCCGCCTAATCCGCGGTTGCCGTTTGTCCGAAAATTTCCGGCGGAATTCAAATGTCGGGCGAATAAAAAATCAAATTATTAACGATATGTTAATAATTCTCCTTTAAAATACCTTAACTTGATAATTAACTGTGTACGGTTTGTTAATTTCTCGTTAACAGGCCATCTTTTTTCGTAAAAAGAATATTTCGCGGAAAATCGGAAATATAATTACAAATAAGGAATATTCTTTTTAAGATTGAAGAACTTTTTCTTAAACCGACAAACGGTATTATTAACAGAACAGATAAAATATTATTAAAATTTATAATTCGACGGCACCGGTTTTAAAGGCACCTGATATTTAAAACAAGAATTTTAGCGGAAAGGATGTAAAAAATGAGGACGAGAAAACAGCCGACGGGCGAGAAAAACCTTGTAGGACAAAGGGTAGAGCAAAGACGCAAAGAGCTTTTTATGAAACAGAAGGATCTGCTGGCCAAGCTACAGATACTGGGGGTAGATATGAACGCTTCGGGACTTTCGAAGCTTGAGGGACAAATACGCCATGTCAACGATTTTGAGCTTATAGCCCTCTCTAAGGCGCTCGAAATGCCGGTGGACGATTTGTTGGGAATTAAAAAACAGTAAAATTAAGAATAAAGATAATCGGTACGGATATTGCAGTCCTTGCCGATTATTTTTAGATTTTAAAGGGATTTTATGCCTGGCTGCCGACCGGCGAAAGGCCGATTGTAAGGCTGATAATATGCCATGCGGGAATATTAAAAATTTTTTGTCAGGTTATCGATTTTTTTGAAAAAATGTGCGTCAAAAAAAGGTATAAAACGGCACTATATATGTGAGGAGACGAAATTAAGCCTTCATTCGTTTCTTTTTCACCTGCATAAATATCTCCTTTTTCTTCATGCCGTCGGCACCGTTATCGGTTCCGGCGGCTCTCCCTTTTTAAGGCTTTTTCCTTTTGGCGGCGAACGAAAAGGCAATGTCGGCATGAGAAAAACGGCAAACGGTTTTTTTGGGGTGAAATTTAAAACCCTACGGTAAAACCGATGATTTTACCGCCGGGTTTAATTTTATCGTTTTTTGATCGGTTGTATACGATGTTTTTCGTTTTTATCAGGGGAGTATATTTCAGACAATATGCGAAATAACGTTCGGCGATACACAGCGCGCCCAGTGCTTGTCGACCTCGCCGTTTAATGTCTTTTCTTCAAGCTCGGGTATTGAGTCAATCTTGCCATCAAGATATAAACCGAGCCGGTCTTTGCAGCTTTCAAGCCGCATTAAAAGACCGCCTATGCGAATATCCTGAATATCAAAGCCGTGAGGTTTATTTTCTTTAAACCACTGGACTTTAAAGGCGTTGTAAAACTCTTTCAGGCGATCAATTACTAAGGGGTAATCCTCGTTTATAAGCTTTTTAAGCCCTTCCTTGTCGCAGCTTTGGTAAAGATTTCTCGTGCGAAGGCCGAGATCGCATTTGTACTCTAAAACGGCGCTGAGCTTTTCGCCTGAGTCAAACAGATATCTGTATTCGTCCGAGCACTCGGCGTTTTTAAGCTTTTTCGTAAGCTCGCGGTAATAGGCCCTGTGTTCGCTGCTGCAATGGTGGTCATTAAGGCCGGTGAATGGGTCGTTGTAGAGCATGTATTTGCTCGGATTGTCATTTTTAATGTCGCCCGGCGTGTCAAGTCCGTCAAGCAGCAGCATGCTGTCGAAGGGGAAGCCGAACATATCGAGAAATTTCTTTTTAATATCCTCCATGTTCTCGTTGCCCTTTGAAAGCTGCGATATATAAAACAGCGAGGGCAAAACCGCATTTTTGGGGCATTCGCCGCCGTCGTCGCCCCACATGGTGAATATGACATCCTTAACCTGACTGTCGCGGCAGGCTCTAATTGCCGGTGCCGCTACCTTTAAGCTGAAGGCGTTGTCGGGAGCAAAGCCGCGCCAGGTCCACACTCCGCCGGCAAAAACCACGTTGCGGCCGAACATTTTGTTAACCTTTATAAGCTGCATGTAATGGTCGTAATCGTCCGAATAATAATCCCAGTAAACCAGCGATACGTTTTTCGGAATGTCGGCATCCGGCTTTTTGGCATTTTCGCCGTCAATTGCATAATAATCGCCGACCGAAAGCCCCAGCTTTACAAACATATCGCTCCATATCATGGTTTCGAGACCGTATTTTGCGGCTATTTTGCAGACCCTGTCAAGATGGCGGACGATCAGATTGTAGCGCTCCTCATAGCCGTGGAGCGCAAGATGCTTTCCGAGGCCGACGCTGAAGGCCTCGTCCATTCCTATATGTATTCTTTTGGATGAAAATGTACGGCTTATTTGCGCAAACATTTTTTCAATAAGTCTGTAGGTGTTTTCCTCGTCGATGAGCAAAACGTCGTCTATATCGCGTATTCCGTCATACACCGATTCCCACTTGAACATGCAGTTGAGGTGGGCGAGGGTCTGAATACAGGGGATGACCTCAATACCGAGGGATTTGCAGTAGGAATCTATATCGGTGAGCTCCTCGTGGGTGTAACGTCCGCGCAAATGCCCGAAAAAGGGCTCATCCTTTATTTCGTAGGTGTCCTCGGTATAAAGCAAAAGGGCGTTGTAGCCCATTTTTGAAAGATTAAGGGCGAATTTTTTTACCTCACTCGCCTTCATTACGGCGTTTCGCGAGCAGTCGATCATAACTCCGAGCGTGTTGAAATCATTCATGTTATAAACTCCGTTTCTGCAATGAATTGTTGTTTTCAGGTTTTTACCGGCATGTCGTTTCGGAGGGCCGGGATTAAATACGCTTATTTTTCCGGTTATAAGAATGCGGTTTTATAATCGGGCGGCAAACTCCGGGGGGAAAGGCCGTAGTTTACCGGAGAGTCTTAAATATCCGCTTCGGCCCAATTATACAATAATAAAAGGAATTATTCAATTAGTAAAAAGAGCATTATTTTTGCAGGCTTTTACTCTTTTTTGATATGCCCCCGACCGTTTTGCTTTTTAATGCGGCGGATTGCGGAATTTTGGAAAACGGCGGACATTTTTAAGCATAATCTTTCGGTTATTGCCTTAAATCGGTTGCAGTGAAATAAATGGTGTGATATTATATTTTTTATCACGGATATAAGGGGCGTACATTGTGCCGCTATAGCCGGGTCGGCCGGCAAGATGTCGGGACTGATACAGTACGGTCGTTAAAATTTCGGTTTTGTTAATTGAAGGGGCATTATCGCCTCTTGTTATATATTACAATGTTTATTTCTTTGCGGAGTGCTTTAAAATGCAGATGCTGATGAGCCGTATGAGAGCGGCTATGCAAAAATATGATATGATTTTATCCGGCGATAAAATTGCCGTGGGGGTGTCGGGCGGAAAGGACTCGGTGGCGCTGCTTTATGCCCTGTCACAGATGCGGCGGTTTTATCCTGCCGAGTTTGATGTTGCCGCCATTACCCTTGACCCGTGCTTCGGTGGAGTACCGGCCGATTATTCGGCTATCGAAAAGCTTTGCGGTGAGATGGGGGTCGAATACATTATCCGTCGGACACAGCTTTGGGAGCTGATTTTCGAGGTGAGAAAAGAGGAGAATCCCTGCTCACTTTGCGCGAGGATGAGACGGGGAATTCTGCACGACGAGGCCAAAAAGGCCGGCTGCAACAAAATAGCTCTCGGCCATCATCTTGACGACGCGGTCGAGACCTTTTATATGAATCTGCTCAAAGGGGGGAATATCGGCTGTTTTTCGCCGGTAACCTATCTTTCGAGGAGGGACATAACCCTAATACGTCCCATGATATATGCCGATGAATCGGAGGTTGCGGGGGCGGCAAAGCATGAGGGATTGCCCGTTGTCAAGAGCAAATGCCCGGTAGACGGAGCAACCGAACGCCAGCGCACAAAGGAGCTTGTAAAGGTTCTCGAAAAGGAATACGGGGCAATAAGGGAAAAAACCGTCGGAGCACTGGAGCGCGCCGGGATTGACGGCTGGCATACATAGAAGCGGTTTCCGTTTGATTTATTGTGCTGACAGGGCTTTAAAAACCGTAATCACCTTTATCGACTAAGGAAGGTATATAAAATGTATAAATATGAAATGCATTGTCACACCAACCCGGCGAGTCTTTGCTCACAGGTGGCACCTTGCGAGCTGGTGGCCGCTTATAAACAAAAGGGATATTCGGGCGTTGTTATCACCAACCATTACATGGCCGACTGGTTTGAGATTTACCGCAAGGACAAGGACAGGGATTTTGAAGAGAGCTTAAATGCGTGGCTCTCCGATTACCGTATTGCAAAAAAAGAGGGGGACACCTGCGGCCTTGACGTGCTGCTCGGCGCCGAGCTTCGCTTTCGCTCGACCGGGGCAAACGATTATCTTTTTTACGGCTTTGACGAGGATTTTTTGTTTGCAAACCCCAAACTTTACGATCTGACCCCTAAGGAAATGCACAGGCTCGCCCGTGAAAACGGCTGTTATTTCGGACAGGCCCATCCGTGCCGCGAGGGATGTTATCCGGTCGAGGCCGAGTATCTCGACGGAATGGAGGTCTACAACGGCCATCCGTCGGCGGCCAATCATATGGATAAAACCTACGATATTGTAAAAAAGAATAATCTTTTAACCACGTGCGGAACCGATTTTCATGAGCTCAAAAACGCCGGAAAGGCCGCCGTGCTACTGCCCGAGAGGGCCGGCTCTTCAAAACGGTTTGCCGATATGCTCTTTTGCGACCGTCAGCTGAAATTCATAATTCCGGACGATGTTAAAAACGACCGGTCGCTGCCTTTTTGGTCGGATGACCGGTATATATCCGCCCTTCAGGCCGAAGAATAAAACAGGAAAAACGAGTATCAAACGAAGATCTAAAAAACAAAAACCGAAAACAGCGGAAAATTCCCGTTTTCGGTAATCGGCGATCAAAAGGATTTAAATTCCGGAGATTTCTTTTACGGGGGATTTGCACCGGTCTTATCCCGCCGGACGAATTTTACGGGATGAACTTTGCCGGATGATCGTGCTGTAATTCTAATCGTATCAGCTGATCACGACCTTCTGGCCGTTTTTGACGGCTTGCCCTGACCGCACTTGCCGGATCATGCCGGTCTGACCGTATGGATAGTTGCATAAACCTGACGATTCCGGTTGGCGGTCTTGCTTTTGATAGCTATACCCCGAAAATCAACCTTATAAGCATACAAAAGGCAATGCCGAGCGCGCACCATAAAGCGGCGTGCAGCCGCATTTTAACCTTAAAACGGCGTTTTTTGGCCCGCTTTTCGACAGCCGATACCGGAGGCCGGCTGATGCTGCCGGTATAGCCTTCGGCAAGAGATGAAAGCTTACGCTCGCTTACTTCGTCGAGTCCAGGTCTTACAAAAAGTATGGCCCGCTCAAAATACCGCCCGGCCGGCTCGTTTATTTCTATTATTCTGTGATTTACACCCTTTATCATAAGCTGTCCTGCCTCCCTGGTTTTGTTTTCGGATTTTATGATGCGGTAAACATGGGTAACTGTCGATATTCAATGCATTTATCGGGCGAAATGCGCTCGTGCGAAGCGGGTTTTTATTTGTTTTTTCGGTAACTTTACGATAATGATTTAACGATCATTCGGCAGTCTGATCGGTTAATAGGGTAATCGACCGACCGATCAATCAATCAATCAATCATCTAACTAATAAACCGACCAACCCAACCGATTAATCGATCTGTTTTTATACATCTTCAATCGCGGGGCGGGTCCCGGCGAAGGGCAATTGTAATTATATTTTAGCGCTGTAAAAAAATGTTTATACATTTTTCTAATAATTGGTATTCCGAAAAGGCCGATAAAACGGCGCTTTATACGTTTTGTATTTGCATCCGTTTACATAAAACTGTTGAAAACTCTGTGGAAAATGTTAAAACTCCGGGCCGTTTTCCCCTGTTTTACCTGCTTTAAGGCCTGTTTTTCCGAGTTTTCAACCGTATGCATACACGGAATTATTTAAACCTTGCAACCATTATACTAATTGTTATATACATAAATTTGATGTTGCCGGTGTCCGATTATCCCGATAAACCGGACAAAGCTTTACAGAGGGCGAAAACCGCTCAAAAAACTCGTCGCCGTGGCTGCAATGCAGTTTTGCCGGAGCCGAAAATGCGTCCGAATCAGAAAAAGCCGCCCGGAACACCGGCCGTATTTTAAAGAGACATTACTAAGTATGGGCAAAGTTTTGTCCGTCAAGGCCATACCATCTCATGTCAATAGGCGGGAAAGCTATTAAAAATACATAGATTATTAAATATAAATGATATAAAGGGGAGATTTGTTAATGGAAATAACAATGAACAAAACGGCGGTTTTCGGGGGATCGTTTGACCCCATACACAATGGTCACATAGCCCTTATAAAGGAGGTTACAAACCAGATCGGATGCGATCATGCCCTTGTAATTCCGGCCGGAGTTTCCCCCTTTAAAACCGGGGCCGGTCCTGCCGACGGAGCGCACCGCCTTAAAATGTGCGAAATTGCCTTTCAGGATGATCCGGATGTATCGGTGTGCGACCTTGAGCTTTATATGCGCCGGCCGAGCTACACCGTAAACACCCTTTTGGCCCTTAAGGCGACAAGGCCGCTCAGCGAGCTGTATTTGGTATGCGGATCGGACGCATTTTTGTCCATTGAAAAATGGCATAAATACCGCGAAATATTCCGCCTTGCCGTGATTTGTACGGCTATGCGGCCGGGGGACGACAAAAACGAGGTGTGCGCCCTTGTGCAAAGGCTTGAGAAAAAGGGAGCGCGCGTAATATTGTGCGAAATGCCGCCGGTTGATATTTCGTCAAGTGAAATAAGAAGGAAAATTTCCTCCGGCGAGGACGTGGGCGGGCTGCTGCCCAACGGAGTGGCCGATTATATCGAGAAAAACCGACTTTACAGGGGGTAAGAGCATATGACCGAAAAGGACTATCTGGAAGTACTGAAGAGAAATCTCGACGAAAAGAGGTATCATCATTCGCTTTGCGTGGCCTCATCGGCGAGAGAGCTTGCAAAAAAATACGGCGCCGATGTCGAGAAAGCCTATCTTTGCGGCCTTTTGCATGACGTTACAAAGCAATTAAAGAGCGAAATACAGTTGCAAATTATAGAAAAGTCGGATATAATAAAGGTTAAGTCTACTCAGGGGATAGAAAAAATCTATCACAGCAAGTCGGGAGCGGCCTATGTTCACGATGCTTTGGGGATAAACGACCCCGAGATCATCGGGGCCATAAGCTGCCATACGACGGCCAAGCCCGGCATGAGTCGGCTTGAAACGGTGCTTTATATTGCCGATTTTATATCAAGCGACCGTGATTATCCCGACGTTGAGGTCATGAGGATACTGGCTCGGGAGGATCTTTTGCAGGCGGTCAAATATTCGCTTGCCTATACGGTGGGCGATCTTGTGGCAAGGCGGCTGTCGGTGCATACCGATACCTTTGCGGCTTACAATAGCTATATAGCCGCCGGGACGCTCGGTTGGTGAGGTGCGGTATGCACGGGAATAATCCCGACGGGAAAATTTAAGCCGGAACAAACAGAAATATAAAACGGTTTAAAAATCAATCGGAAAGGGCGCTGTACCGCATAGTGTTATATCGCACGGTTGTTGTACAATACGGCGGCGAGCCGCCCGGGGGATCCGGATTTTTCTTATACAGATACAGCCGGAAAGCCTGTTTTTTAGGATGTAACACAAGATGATACATTTTTAGTTTAAAATTTTGAAGGATCAGGAACCGGCGATGCAATTTTTAAAAACGCCGGCGGACAAAAATTGACGGGAGTTAAAAAAATGGGTAAATACGACACCTCAGAGGATATCTGGAGCAACAGCAAAAATTCGGGAAGTTCAAGGGGTAAGTCGGCGCCGGCACATTCGCGCGGCCCGGTCAAAAAGAAGAAAAAGCATAACACGACACGTATAGTGGTGAATGTAATTTTATCGGTCATTCTTGTTTTGTCGCTTACCACGGGCGTTATCGGCTATGCCCTTAACGCGCGGTTCTTTGTGGACAACACCCAGGGGGACGAGCCGGTCGACGGCTCCGAGGCCGATCCCATACTCATAAGCGGAAGCGATCATCCGGACGTTTCATACTTCCTTGTTGTGGGAACCGATGAAGAGAAAACCCTCACCGATATAATGATGGTCGTTTGCTTTGATCACGGCAACAACACCGCAAGTATTCTGCAGATTCCGCGCGATACCTTTATCAGCTCAAAAATCCCCAGCGGTAAGGTCAACGCCGTTTACGGCTCGGCCAAAAAGGGCGAAAGCCAAATCAACAAGCTGATCTCGGTAATAAACGATTATTTCGGATTACCCATTGACCATTATCTCAATATATCCATTGACGCCTTCAGGGTTATAGTCAATGCAATGGGCGGAATCGATGTTTATGTCCCGAAAACCATAACGGCGTGGGATCAGGACAAGACCTTTTACACCTTTGAAAAGGGCATGAATCATTTCAGCGGAGCCGAGGCCGAGGCCTTTGTCCGCCACCGCAAGAGCTATGCCAAGGGCGACATAGGCAGGGTTGAGGCTCAGCGTAATTTCTACGCCGCCTTTGCCAAAAAGCTTATAAGCATGAGCTCGGGCGATCTTGCAAACGTTGCTTCTGCATCTTACCAGTATATAAAGACCGATATGTCAATAGGTCTTATGCTCGGATATGCCAAAGCGGCTCAGAAGCTTAGCCTTGACAATATTATGATTGAGGCCGTGCCGGGTGATTCGGGATATGCAAGACCCAGCGGAATGTCGCAGGAGCTGTCATATTTCTCGGTTCACAAGAGCGATTATGTCGATCTTATAAACGAGCATTTTATGCCTTACGGCGACGGTATAACCGGAGACGATCTGCTTATAACCGAGCTGTTTAAAAACAATCATTCCAATATAGCGAACAACGGCGGAACCTTTGCCGAAATTTTGGGCGAGGATACCGCGTCGGGCAGCAGCGAATAGTTTGATTTAAAAATTCGAAAGGCGGAAGGGTATGAAAAATACCGAAAACGTAAAAATTGCCGTCGGGGCACTTGATGAGAAAAAGGCCTTCGACATACAGGTTATAGATATAGGGGATCTTAGTATACTCGGTGATTTTCTTGTTATCGCCACGGGTACCTCGACCACCCATGTAAACGCTCTTGCCGACGAGGTGGAGTTTAAGCTCTCGGAAAAGGGGCTGGAGCCCTCCCATATTGAGGGAAGAAACACGCCGTGGGTGCTGCTTGATTACGGTGACATGATGGTGCACGTTTTTATGAAGGACGCACGCAATTTTTACGCGCTTGAGCGGCTGTGGTCCGACGGAAAACAGCTTGATACAAAGGATTTTATGTAGCTTGCAAGTCATATGGTCTTATAAAAATATTTAAATATTCGGAAAACCGAGGGCGAATAAGGGTATTATATATGCCTTGAAAAAGATCTTTTAAGTCCGACGGTTTTCCGTTTTGCCAAGCGGCCGGGAAGGATAGCTCCCGTCGCAAAATCGGAGGGACAGATAAAATTGGAACGTTACGATTTTAAATCGATTGAAAGCAAATGGCAAAAAATCTGGGAGGACGAGCACACCTTCGAGGCGAGTGACGACTTTTCCCTGCCTAAATTTTACGGGCTTGTCGAGTTCCCGTATCCGTCGGGAGCGGGAATGCATGTCGGCCACATCAAGGCCTATTCGGGACTTGAGGTCGTCTCGCGCAAGCGACGTTTGCAGGGGTATAATGTGCTTTTCCCGATAGGCTTTGACGCTTTCGGTCTGCCGACCGAGAACTATGCCGTTAAAACCGGAATACATCCGCGCAAGGTCACCGACATGAACATTGCCCGGTTTACCTCTCAGCTTAAAAGCGCCGGTTTTTCCTTCGACTGGTCGCGCGTTATAGACACGACCGACGAGGATTACTATAAATGGACCCAGTGGATATTCCTCAAGATGTTCGAAAAGGGTCTTGCCTTCAGGGACAAGACCCTTGTCAACTATTGTCCGCACTGCAAGGTCGTACTCTCAAACGAGGATTCGCAGGGCGGAAAGTGCGACATCTGCCACACTCCGATAGTGCAAAAATCCAAGGATGTCTGGTATCTTCGCATAACCGAGTATGCCGACAAGCTGCTCGAGGGTTTAAGCGAGGTAGATTACCTTCCCAACATAAAGCAGCAGCAGGTCAACTGGATCGGCAAATCCACCGGCGCCTTTGTCAACTTTGAGCTTAAAGGCTTCGGCGAAAAGCTCCGCATATATACGACCCGTCCCGACACCCTTTTCGGCGTCACCTTTATGGTCATAGCTCCGGAGCATCCGGTTATTGATAAGTATAAGGACAAAATATCCAATTTCGGCGATATAACCGACTACCGCAATGAATGCGCCAAAAAGACCGAATTTGAGCGCACCCAGCTTGTGAAGGATAAAACCGGCGTTAAAATCGAGGGATTTACGGCCATTAATCCTTTGAGCGGACGGGAAATTCCGGTTTATATCTCGGACTATGTAATGATGGGTTACGGCACCGGCGCGATAATGGCCGTTCCGGCTCATGACGAGCGCGACTATGACTTTGCAAAGAAATTCGGAATCGAAATAATCGAGGTCATAAAGGGCGGAGATATCTCAAAGGCTGCTTATACCGGCGACGGCGAAATGATAAATTCCGGATTTTTAAACGGCTTTACAAATAAAAAGGATTCCATCGAACGGGCAACAAGCGAGCTCGAAAGCCTCGGCGTGGGCGAAAAGGGCGTACAGTACAAAATGAAGGACTGGGCCTTTAATCGCCAGCGTTATTGGGGAGAACCCATTCCCATAATTTATTGCGATAAGTGCGGAATGGTGCCCGTGCCGTATGATGAGTTGCCCTTAAGGCTTCCCGAGATGGAAAAATTCGAGCCCGGAACCGACGGGGAGAGTCCCCTTGCAAAGGTCGACTCCTTTGTGCATTGCAAGTGCCCGAAATGCGGAGCCGACGCTCATAGGGAGACCGATACAATGCCCCAGTGGGCCGGCTCCTCGTGGTATTATTTAAGATATATCGATCCTAAAAATCACAAGGCCTTTGCCGATGCCGATAAGCTTAAATACTGGCTCCCGGTCGACTGGTACAACGGCGGTATGGAGCATGTGACCCGTCATATGATCTATTCGCGCTTCTGGCATCGCTTTCTTTACGACATGGGACTTGTCCCCACCGACGAGCCCTATGCAAAGCGCACGGCTCAGGGCATGATTCTCGGATCCGACGGCGAAAAAATGTCAAAATCCCGCGGAAATGTAGTCGATCCGGGCGATGTTATAGAAAAATACGGTGCCGATGTGCTACGTCTTTACGTTCTGTTTATGGGCGATTACGGTCAGGCAGCTCCCTGGTCGGATGACTCGGTAAGGGGCTGCAAGCGCTTTGCCGACAGGGTCTGGTCGCTGCTTGATATAGTAACCGATGAACAGGATTATTCGTCGGCTATGCGTTCGTCGATGCACAAGGCGGTAAAGAAGGTCTCGGAGGATATCGAGACCATGAAATTCAACACGGCCATAGCGGCCCTCATGTCCCTTCTAAACGACATAACCTCCCGCGGCAGCATAACAAAGGGCGAGCTTAAAACCTTTATTACCTTGCTTTATCCCTTTGCCCCCCACATGACCGAGGAGATGTGGCAGGTTTTAGGATTTGAGGGGCATTTAAGCTCATCCGAATGGCCGGATTTCGACCCGGCGCTTTGTGTTGACGACGAGATAGAAATAGCGGTTCAGGTAAACGGCAAGCTTCGTTCGAGAATAAACGTCGCCGCCGATGTCGATTCCGACGGTGCCATAGCGGCCGCCAATGCCGACGAAAAGGTGCGCTCCGCGATTGAAGGCAAGACGGTCGTCAAGGAGATATATGTCAAGGGTAAGCTTGTAAATATAGTTGTAAAATAATAACCGGCGCTCTTTGTGCGGCGGATGCCCGGTGTCTAATTTTTGCGCTGCCGGTGCGGTTTCAAGGCGCTAAAAACATAAATAACCATAAATATAAAGTTTGCTATTGACAAATGTTCCGCAGCTACTGTATAATATTATTCGCATAGCTGCGCAATAACAAACCCGGCCCAAAGGGCAAAGGGAGGGAATATAAATGAGTCAGGTAATACGCAAAGAGAATGAATCTTTGGAAAACGTGCTTCGCCGTTTCAAGCGTGCTACCTCCCGTGACGGTGTCATTCAGGAGGTTCGCAAAAGAGAGCATTACGAAAAGCCCTCTGTAAAGCGCAAGAAGAAGTCCGAAACTGCCAGAAAGCGTAAGTTCAAGTAAAAACAGCTTTAGTTTTCCGGTGTCGGAAACAGTAGACGTTTAGGCCGAAGGGATCAGAAAGATCCCTTCGGCCTTTCCGTTTATAAAAAGCTTTTTGAGTGAACTGTTGCTGATGTGCTTGCGTCGGTGTTTAAACCGCACGGTTTTTGCTTTGCCCGGCGGATATATTCCGGGAAACATTGCGTAAAAAGCAAAAATCCAAAGAATAAAAAAATTTTTAAAAAAGACTTGACACATATGTGTATAAGGCATATAATGTTTTTTGCGAGAAGTGCTGAGACGATACAGCGCAATGTACTTTTTGTTTTTTCAGTAAATTTAAGGGAGTGTTACCATGCAGCAAAAACTAAAAAGATTTTTAAGCATTTTGTTATGTGTTTTATTAATCGGATCGGTTGCCCCGATGTGCCTTGCGGCCGAGGACGACGGTGTTATTTACATCTCGGATTTAACACCGACGAGCTGGCGGATGTACCAGTCGTCTTCGGACAATGCGGCCTCCCCCTATCATCCGAGCTACGATACAAGCGAGGACGGAAGCCCTCTTGTTATAGCCGGAGTGACCTATGCCAAGGGGGTACGTACCTATCCGGACGGCAGCTATCCGGCCGATATGGTGTACGACGTAAGCGGCAAAAACTGCAACACCTTTGCGGCTGTAGTCGGTAAGGACGCCGCTGGTGCCACCAACACAAAGGTGCAGTTTGTCGTTATCGGTGACGAAAAGGTACTGGCTGTAAGCCCGGCCATGTTCGGAGGAGAAAGCAGTGAGATAACCGCCGACATAACCGGTGTTTCCACCCTTATTTTAAGGGTTCTTGACGGCGGCGACGGCGTCGGCGGCGACTCGGCCGCATGGGGCAATGCCAGGATTTATAATGACGAAACGGTAAAGCCCGAGACGGTTACAAACAACACCTATCTTTCCGACCTTACCATGACCTCGTGGAAGATGTACGGAGCGACCTCAAACGACGCTTCTCCGGCCTTCCGTCCGAGCCTTGACTCGGAAGAGGACGGAACTCCCCTTATAATCTGCTCCCAGGAGTTTAAAAAGGGACTCAGATCCCATCCCAACGCCACCTATGACGCCGAGCTCAATTACGACATAAGCGAACTTGACGTTGATACATTTGCGGCCGTAGTCGGTAAGGATTCGGCCGGCGGCCACGGCAACACTCAGTTTGCCGTTTACGGCGACGGCGAGGAGCTCGCCAGAAGCCCCGAGCTGGCTATCAATCAGTGCTACATGCTTACGGCGAATGTTAAGGGAGTAAGCGCCCTTACATTAAAGATAATTGCAACGGCCGACGGTATCGGCGGCGACTCCGGCGCCTTCGGCGACGCGAGGCTCTATAAAACCGGCAGCGGCGGCTCGGGCGATCCCGAACCACCCGTCGATACCGGTATTTACCTGTCCGATATCGACTGGCTCAGCTGGAAGATGTTCGGCGGCACCTCGGAGGATGCCAATCCTCCCTATAAGCCCAGCAGAAACTGCAACGAAGCCGGCGGTGTGCTCACCATAAACGGCATTCAGTACAGTAAGGGTCTTCGCACCCATCCGGCCGACGCTTATCCTGCCGAAATAGTGTACGATATAAGCGAATATGATTACACGACCTTCTCGGCCACCGTCGGAAAGGACAGTGCGGCAACACCGGGCTACGGCAAGGTTCAGTTCTTAATTTACGGCGACGGCGTGCTTCTTGCGGAGAGCCCCCTTATGGACGCCGGAGTTGACTGCTACCTTGCCTGTGATGTTACCGGAGTTTCGATACTCAAGCTTGTTGTCGACAACGGCGGCGACGGCGTTATTCACGATTCGTCGGCCTTCGGAAACGCTATGCTTGACAACCGCAAGGTAAACCCGGGCGACGATCATCTGGAGCAGCATCTGGCATATATGACTCCGGACTCGATTTCGTCGGGTATTACGGCAAGCAAAGAAGCAAACACCATTACAATTTCCGGCGGAGAGCAAAGCGCCGTTTACAGCTTTGACAGCATGTATCCGTATTTTTATACCTCGGTTAAGAATACCGGAGACGCTGCCCGCGAGCTTACCTTTGAGATAGCCGGAAAAACGGTAAAGTCAATAACCCTTGAGGCCGGAAAAGCAAAGGCCTTTGGAATTCAGCTTTCGGGCTCAGCGTCTCTTACAATAAAGTCAGGCGAGGGCGAATCGACCCTTGTTATGGAAGGGGCGAGATTTATCTTGAAAAAAGCCGGCGAGGAATATAAACCCGGTACCGAACCTACCGGAACGGCAAGCGAAAAATTCGCCGCGTGGATGAACGATCTGTCCACACTGCCCGTTTCCTTTATGTATGACGATGTAAAATACTTTGGTCTCGGCGGAGATGATTTTACCGAGGTATCACGACAGACCAAGGATACCGACAAAGCCAAGCAGACCCTCGTTACCGTAAAGCATAAGGCAAGCGGCGTCGATATTACCCTTAATGCCGTGCTTTATCCCGATTACGACGCATACGAGTGGGTTCTTTACTTCACCAACAACACCGAAAATAATACCGGTGTGTTCTCCGAGCTCCGCGGCGCCGAGGTTTATTTCTACGGCAATGATCCCATACTTTCGGGTCTTACCAGCGACTCAAACGGCGGCAGCAATTACAATTACTACAACGAATACACCGAGCAGGTGGATAAGCAGCTTTATTACGAGGCAAATCAGGGCAAATCCACCTTCCAGGTATTCCCCTACTACAATCTTTCCACCTCCGACAACGGCGGAACCTTTATTTCGGCGAGCTGGGGCGGAAGATATTACAACAATTTCGAGCCCTGCGAGGCAAACGGCAAGCAGGCGGTTCGCTTTACGGCCGCTCAGCTTGATCTTAACACCTACCTTACCCCGGGCGAGACCATCCGCACCCCCCTTGTGGCCTTTGTTGAGTACGATAAGAACACCAGTCAGACCGGTATTTCCAACATCTGGCGTAAATGGTTTATGGACTGCAATATGCGTAAGCCCATGGATGAGCTTATAAAGCCCATGATTACCGCTTCGTCGTCGTGGATATACAACTGCATGGTCACTGCCACCGAGCAAACCCAGATAGACGCCATTGAATCCTACCTTAATCACGGCATTCAGCTCGATTACTGGTGGATGGACGCCGGCTGGTATTACGGCGTTAACGAAAGCACCATAAGTGCATGGCAGGATACCGGTATATGGAAGGTTGATACAAACCGCTTCCCGTCGGCCTTTAAGCTTATAAACGACTATGCCGACGCCCACGGCTTGCGCGGCTCGATACTTTGGTTTGAGCCCGAAAGAAACGGCCTTACCGCCGAGCAGATCCGTACCGTTTTCCCCGAATTCAAGGACGAATGGCTCCTTTACGATACCAAGTTCGGCATTAACGCTCACGGAATGCTCGATATGACCAATCCCGAGTGCCGTAAGTGGATATCCGACATAGTCATCGATATAATGAGAACCGGCGGAATTGATATTTACCGTCAGGATTTCAACTGGCTGCCGGCCGGTATCTGGCAGTCGTACGACGACGTAGGCAGAACCGGAATAGTCGAAAACAAGTACGTCCAGGGATATTATGATTACTTCGATACCCTTATTGAGGCCTTCCCCGACATGGTGATTGACACCTGTGCGTCGGGCGGCGGCAGATTGGATCTTGAGACCCTTCGCCGCGCCGTACCGCTTCACAGAACCGATTACAGCGTCGATTATTCCGACGCGACCCAGGCGGCCACCCAGGCTCTTTCCAACTGGATTCCCTTCAGCGGTCAGCCGATGAACCAGGCTATGGACGCAAACTTCGACGCTTACAGAATCCGCTCGACCTATGCTCCGTCGATCACCCTTAACTGGGATTACAGAAAGGACGATCAGGACTGGGAGCAGCTAAAAGCGCTCGTCGACGAGCTTAGAATGGTCCAGAAGTATTACTACAACGACTACTACGAGCTTTTGCCCTACAACAATAACGACAACCAGTGGAAGGGCTGGCAGTTTATAGACAGCGCCAACAACGAGGGCGTTATCCAGGTATTCTGCCCGCAAAATGCAACCGAGCTTGAAAAGACCATAAAGCTTTACGGTCTTAATGAGGACGTCACCTACGTTCTTACCGATGTTGACGGACTTAATTCCACCACCGCCACCGGAAGAGAGCTTATGGAAACCGGATTTAACGTCAAATACGAGAGTGCCCGTTCCTGCTCGGTAATATTCATAAACACAAAGAAGGTCGAAGTGCCCGACGGCATAGTTATAGACCGCTGGAGACAGGTAAACAAGATCCCCGACGGCGCCGTAGTCGTAAGCGATCTTGAAATGGGCGAATGGAAGATGTTTGTTTCAAGCTCGTCGAATCCCGCATCTCCCTACCGTCCGAGTGTTAACTGCAACGAAGCCGGCACCGACATTACAATAGGCAACCTGGTATTCAAGAAGGGACTCAGATCCCATCCGGATACCGACGGAGTGGCCTACATGAAGTACGATATCTCACAGTATTCGACCACCCATCCCTTCTTCTCGGCCTACGTCGGCAAGGATTCGGCCGGCGGCACCGGTAAAATCCAGTTTGCCGTGCTTGTAGACGGCAGGCAGGTCGCAAAGAGCCGTATAATGGGGATTGGCGAGTACGAGCTTTTGTTTGCCGATGTTTCGGGCGGCAGTGAACTGACCCTTCAGATTTTGGACGGAGGCGACGGCTTTACCTCCGACTCGGCAGCCTACGGTCTTCCCCTTTTGTTAAAGGAAGAAAACGTCGCCGAAATGCAGGCTTACGAGGTCGACGGACTTATCTACACCGCACAGAAAAAGGATACGCTGACAGCGGCAAGACAGGCTTACGATTCGCTCAGCGATAACGCGAAGAATTTTGTCACCCGTTACGGCGAGCTTGTGGAAAAGGAAAATACCCTTTATTCCAAGGAGGTCATAAAGCTCATCGACGCCTTACCGGCATCCGGTGACGTAAAGGCCGATGACGAAGCGGCAATAAAGGCCGCAAGGCAGGCATACGACGCTTTGACGGCTGAGGCAAAGGCCCTTGTAACCAACGAGGACCGCTTAAAGGCCGCCGAAGATGCTCTGGATCTGCTTACAAAGGTTTATAACTACGGTGACTTAAACGGCGACGAAAAAATAACCGCCGATGACGCTCTGCTTGCCCTTCAGGCAGCCGTAGGAAAGATCACCCTTAATGAGGAGCAGACCGTTATTGCCAACGTTGACGGCGAAGGCGAAGTAACCGCCACCGACGCTTTGCTCATCCTCCAAAGGTCGGTCGATAAAATAGACAAATTCCCGGTAGAAAACGATAAATAGCTCTTTTTTCTCCCCAAAGGGCCTTTAAACTTTGGGTCGGACGCTCAGGTGTTTACCGGGTGTTTGACCCGAAGTCGGCCCGACCGTATGTGTAGGCATGCCGTAAATGAATTTTAAGTATCCGGATGTGTTCGCTGCGGTTTAGTTCTTAGGATACGCGTATTCTAAGGCAAGGCTTTAAGAATTTAAATTCTTAGCCTTGAAATACCTCAAGGGTCGTCTTGAACTCCCGTTTAAGACGGCCCGATTTTTTATTTTGTTTTATTTCTTTTATTCGCTTTTAACCGGCGGAACAATTGACTTAGTCGGCGCCGTGATGTTATAATACAGGCGAAAAACGAAAAGCATAATGCTTTTTACTGGAGGCGTTTTTTTGATTCGATTCAATAACGACTACAATCGCGGAGCATACAAGAGCATACTTGAGGCTTTGGCAAAAGAGAATGAAACGGGCTTTTCCGGCTACGGCGAGGACGAGTGGTGCAAAAGGGCCGAAGGGATAATCAGAGAGATGATTTCCTGTCCCAATGCTAAAATAATGTTTTTCCCCGGCGCGACCCAGGCCAACCTGACCGTTATTTCGGCGGCGCTGAACAGCGTGCAAAGCGTTATTTCGGCCGATTCCGGTCATATAAACTGCCACGAGGCGGCATCGATCGAAATTACGGGACATAAAATTCTTTCCCTTTTAAACGAGGACGGAAAAATCACGGCCGGGCAGATAGAAAAATGTGCGGCTGCCTATTACGATGAGGGCGAGCCCGAATATTTAACCGAGCCGAAGATGGTTTATCTGTCCTTCCCGAGCGAGAAGGGAACGCTTTATTCGAAAAGCGAGCTTACCGATATAAGCGAGGTTTGCAGACGCTACGGGATGTATTTGTTTGTGGACGGAGCGCGGCTGGGATACGGACTGGAATCTACAAAAAACGACGTCACCCTTGCCGATCTTGCGAAACTTACCGACGTTTTTTACATCGGCGGAACCAAGTGCGGCGCTCTTTTCGGCGAGGCGCTTGTAATAACCAACGAGGCGCTGAAACCCCGTTTTAAGGCCTGTATGAAGCAGCATGGCGCCGTCCTTGCAAAGGGCTGGCTGCTCGGCTTGCAATTTGCCGTTATGCTCGAAGGCGGCGAGTATTTTGAAGGAGCAAAGCGGGCAAATGAGCAGGCCTTAAGAATAAAAAAAGCATTTTGCAGCAAAAATATCCCCCTTTGGGTCGACAGCTTTACCAATCAGCAGTTTGTTGTTTTATCGGACGAGCAGATGAGTCTGCTTGCCGATAAATACAGCTTTGAAATTACCGAAAAGACCGATCGCGGCACCGTCGTTCGTTTTTGTACAAGCTGGGCGACGGCCAACAGCGAGGTCGATTCGTTGATAAGCGACATTAACCGGCTGCCGTAACGGGCTAAAAATGCATAAAAGGAGCAAAGGAGCATGAAGATTCTGTCCATAGGCAACAGCTTCTCCGAGGACGCCCAGCGCTACCTAAAGCTTATAGCCGGGGCAAACGGCAGGGAGCTTACCTGTGTTAATCTGTACATCGGCGGCTGCTCGCTTAAAAGGCATTACATAAACCTTATAGATAACGAAAAAAGCTACCATTATCAGTTCGGCGGCGAAAACACCGGTCTTATGGTGAGCATAAAGGAGGTGCTCGGCAGCAATAACTGGGACTTTATAACCCTGCAGCAGGCGAGCCACGAGAGCACCGACATCGCGAATTTCACCCCGTTTTTGCCCGAAATAGCCGATTGGTTAAGGCTCAGGTGCGAAGGTGCAAAAATCCTTTTGCACCAGACATGGGCTTATCCCGAGCACACGGAACGACTTTCCCAGCTTGGCTTTAAAACGACAGATGAGATGTTCGAAAAGGTGAAATCGGCATATGACAGCGCCGAAAAGCTCATAAAGCCCGACGGCATCATAAAAAGCGGCGAGGCTATGCTTAAGGCCTATAAGCTTAATCGCGAGGGGACCTATCGCGACCCGATTCATGCAAGCCTCGGCTTCGGCCGGTATCTTTTGGGGTGTGTGTGGTATAAATTTTTGTTTTCGGAATGCCCGAGGGTGCATGTCGATCCGGCCTATCTTGACGAGCCGGTATCGGGAAAAGAAACAAAGCTTATAGAAAGTATATTGTTTTAGGGGCAATACCGGAATAATCGTATTCGTACGCGTTTTGCATCCGCAGAAGGATTCGGAATTACAATTCCGTGCGAATTACGGTATTATTAAAGAGAAAGGTTCAATTTTAAAAGAAAGGCGGAAAATCCATGCAGAATTTTAATTATTGTACCCCGACCAAGCTCATATTCGGTATGGGAAGTATACAGGCGCTGCCGAGTGAGCTTGAAAAGCACGGCAAAAGAATACTTCTTACCTACGGCGGCGGAAGCATTAAAAAAACAGGTCTTTACGACAAGGTAAAAGGCCTGCTCGATGCAAACGGCTTTGAGGTTTATGAGCTCGGCGGCATTGAGCCCAACCCCAAATACACCACCAGCGTGCTCGGCGGAGTTCGCATTTGTAAGGAATATAATATAGATGCGGTTTTGGCCGTCGGCGGAGGAAGCGTGCTCGATTGCTCAAAGGCAATATGCGCCGGTGCCCTTTACGACGGAGAGCCGTGGGATCTTATAACCTACAAGGTAAAGGCGAAAAAGGCTTTACCGCTTGTGGACGTGCTTACCCTTGCGGCAACTGGTTCGGAGTACGACAGCGGCTGTGTTATATCGCGTACCGAGACCAACGACAAGGTCGGATATCTTGACGAGCATCTTTATCCGGCAGCCTCGATACTCGATCCGCAATATACTTTTTCGGTATCGGCCAAACAGACGGCCGCCGGTGCTGCCGACGCCATAAATCACGTCATTGAACAGTATTTTTGCGGCGAGCATACTGCCCTTGCCGACGGAATGTGCGAATCGGTAATAAAGAGCATTATCAGCAGTGCGAGGGCGGCGCTAAAAAGGCCTGATGACTACAATGCTCGCGGAGAAATGATGGTTTGCTGTTCGCTTGCCTGCAACGGAATACTTTCCGTCGGCAACAGCCCATCCGGATGGCCCTGCCATGCGATTGAGCACGCGCTCAGCGCTTATTATGATATAACCCACGGCGAGGGTCTTGCCATAATAACGCCGCGTTGGATGAAGCATATTTTAAACGATAGGAGCATCGAGCGCTTTGTCAGCTTCGGCACCCATATTTTCGGAATCGATCCGTCCCTGCCGCGTGAGCGGATAGCCGAAAAGACCATCGACGAGCTCTATAAGCTTTTTGAATCGATGGGCATGCCGATGCACCTTAAGGACGTCGGAATAGACGAGTCGAGGATAGGCGAAATGGCGCGCCACATAGCGGAAAACGAGGGGCTTGAAAGCGCCTGGATGCCCCTTTGCGAGCAGGATATAGCCGAAATTCTTGAAAGCTCGCTGTAATTTCAGCGTTGTCCGGCAAAAAGGGAAAAGGATTTTGCCCGTCAAAATCAAACTTTTCTCGGTTTAACCCTTGTCCGGCGCAAAATGAGCTTTAAAAACAGTGAAAAATGCACGACAGCGCGTAATTTGTGCCGTTGTGCATTTCTTTTTTCTTTTGGGATTTGATTTATTATTCCGAAAACCGCCGGACATGCCGCTTGAGATATCCCATAAAAAGCTTTAGCGGCAAGAACAAAGGCCGTGATGAGATGACTTAAAATATCATTTCGTATATATTGCACATAAATACAACGTAAAATTTTTAATATAGCACCTTCTGCATCTTGTAATTATCATTGCGAAATGTTAAAATATAAACCGAACAACGGAAGGTGTTAATTATTATGAGAAAGACAAAAATTGTATGTACCATAGGACCGGCCTGCTCGGATGAAAAGGTTTTGGAACAGCTGTGTCTTGCCGGAATGAACGTTGCGAGGTTTAATTTTTCACACGGCTCGCATGAATCCCAGAAAAAGCTGATGGACGCGGTTAAAAATGTCCGCGAGCGGCTGGGGCTTCCCATAGCCCTTATGCTAGATACAAAGGGCCCCGAATACAGGATAAAGACCTTTAAGGACGGGAAGATTACCTTGAACGAGGGCGACGAATTTACCTTTACAGCCGAGGAATGCGAGGGCGACCGCACCCGTGTATCGGTCAGCTATAAGGGAATAGCCGACGAGATGAATCCCGGAGATGAGATACTGCTCAACAACGGACTTATGAGGTTTCGGGTGGAATCATCATTAAACGGCGAGGTAAAATGCCGGGTAGAGTCGGGCGGCGTGCTTTCCGACCGCAAGAGCATGAGCTTTCCCGGGAAGGTGTTAAAGCAGATATATTTAAGCGAACAGGACAAAAGCGACATCCGCTTCGGAATAGAACAGGGGGTTGATTTTATCGCCTGCTCCTTTGTCTCTCAGCGGAGCGATCTTGACAGCATACATGATTTTATACATACCTTTTCGCAAACCGAGCCCGAGCTTATTGCAAAAATCGAGAATCGTGCCGGCGTTGATAATATAGAGGAAATATGCAAGGCGTGCAGCGGAATAATGATAGGCCGCGGCGACATGGGCGTGGAGATTCCCTTTGAGGAATTGCCCTCGATACAAAAGGATCTTATAACCAAGTGCCGTCTGCTCGGAAAACGGGTTATAACGGCGACCGAGATGCTGGAAACCATGATACACAACATCCGTCCGACGAGGGCCGAAATATCCGATGTTGCAAACGCCGTGTACGACGGCACCAGCGCACTCATGCTCTCGGGGGAGACGGCCATGGGCGATCATCCGGTCCTTGTGGTTCAGACCATGTCAAAAATAGCCGAACAGACCGAGCGGTGTATACATTACAAAAACCGCTATCGCAATTCGGAATTCAAAATCCGCAATACGGTGGACGCATTGTCCCATGCCACATGCGGACTGTCGATAGACGTAAAGGCCAAGGCCATAGCGGTATGCTCGCTGTCGGGAATAACGGTCAGGATGGTATCGCGTTTTCGTCCGGAGGCCGATATCCTCGGTATTACTACCGACAAGGGCACCTACAGGCGGCTTGCGCTTTCATGGGGGGTAATTCCGGTCATGAGCGAGGAATTCACATCTACCGAAGTGATGTTCTACAATGCCAAGCACATTGCCATGGATAAGCTGAACCTTAAAAAGGGCGACTGTGTAATAATAACGGGCGGAATAATAAACGGCACATCGGGCAATACCAACACCATAAAGGTCGAGCAGGTTTAAGGCGAGAGGGTAAAAACCGATTTTTCTTGTTCTGCCGGGCGGTTTAGAGACAAATATTGTACACCCGTATGGGAAAAATGCTGCTTTTCGGACGGTTTTTTCTTTATCGGGTGAACTTATTGTCCGGTACAACATAAAAAGTAAAAAACAAAAGGGCCTTACCGGAAACCGATAAGACCTCTGTTTGTTTTGGCTTGTCCGTTAAAAAACGAATGCGCGTCCTTGCCGAAAATAAGCCAAGGCATAGGGTTGTTATATAGCCCTCGTGACCTTGCCGGAACGCAGGCAACGGGTGCAGGCGTTGACACGACAAGGTGTGCCGTTGACAACCGCCTTGACGCGCTGGACGTTGGGCTTCCAAGTGCGATTGGAGCGTCTGTGCGAGTGAGAAACCTTAATACCGAAGGTTACACCCTTTCCGCATATGTCGCATTTTGCCATACTCTGCACCTCCTTATCCATAAAATAAAGCTACAAACGACATGATAACAGATATTGCTTATAAATGCAAGTGTTTTTTTAAAAAACATTAAAATTTTTAATTGACATAATAAGTATCACAGGTATATTATATTAACATCCCGGTCCTAACAGGGTGTTTTTAGGGGGTATCGGTGCGGCAAACGGCGCTTTGCCGTTTCGGTTTTGGCGGTTGTGTTTAATAAGGTGCAACCGAGGGTGCGGCCTTTTGCGCTGTTTATCGTAATGGGAAGTTTGGCCTCTATTCTTCATTTGCACCTGAAATCAGGTCGGAATTTAAGGCCGGATTTACCGGGCAAGGTTAGATTAAAACCGACCCTAACCGCATTGAATTAAATTAAATTGAAGTAAAGCAATGAAAATCCGAACATCGGAAATTTATATATCACGCCTGAAGCCGAGGGAGATTGTTGTATGAGGGTTTTGCCTAACGGCGAACTGCTTATGTTTTTTCGCGATGATGAAAATTTAAAGCATTTTCCGAGAAGTGTGATAACGGCCGAGGGTGTACATGCCTTTGGATACCGGAATATACGGCAGGCCTATTCGCCTATACCGAGGCATGTGCATCGCGACTGTTATGAGATATTTTATGTTTCCAAGGGGAATTTGAATTTAGCCTGCGGTTCTAAGCTTTATTCGCTAAAGGGCGGAGATGCCATAATAGTAAAGCCGGGCGAGCTCCACAGCACAGGCGACATGCCGCTTGAAATACACGAGGGATATTATCTTAGGTTTTGCAAAAGCGGACCGTTGCTCGGTGTAAAGGAAGAATGGGCCGACACCATTCATGACCGTCTTGAGCAAAGCGAGAACCGAGTGCTTCATCCTCAGGGCGATTTGACCCCGATGCTGTCTAAGGCAATGCAGGGGGTGACCTCTCAGAACGTGTATCGTAAAAACCTGGCGCAGGCCGCTTTGCTTGCATTTTTGTATGAGGTTTTTGAATCGGAATTCCCGGAATACAAACGGGTAATAAGCGAGGAAATAGCCAAATCGGTACAGTATATAGGCGAGCATATACGAAAAAATCCGACTATAGAGGGTGCGGCCGAAAGCTGCGGACTGTCGGTTTCCTCCTTTAAGCATCGCTTCAGAAGAGAGGTCGGAACCTCTCCGATGGAATACATTAACCGCTGCCGTATTGACGAAGCCAAAAAGCTTCTGGCCCAGGGTTGGTCGGTAACCGATACGGCATATGAGTTTGATTTTACCTCGAGCAACTATTTTTCGGCGGTGTTCCGCCGGGTCACCTCGATGACCGCAACACAGTATCGTGCCAAGGCGATGAACCGGGAATAGAATAAAAAGCGCTGAATGACGCACCGAAAGGCGTGTTATTGCCTTATTAACAAAAAAGAACATCCGGAAGTCTTATCGGTTTTTACCGTATGATTTCCGGATGCTTTTATGTTATTTGATGTTGTATTTTACGGCGGTTACCGTTTTATGGGACTTACGGCCTTGATTATCCTATCTTGTGTAATCGAGGATCTTTAATGATCTTAAGGCCTTCGATATCGCCGGTCGGGTATTGCGTATTATTCGTAAAGGGGGAAGCTTTTGCACATTTCCTCAACCTGTGCACGCATGGCGTCGGCGTTTGAGTCGAAATCCTTGACAGCGGTTGCAATCATGCGGCCGATAGCGCGCATTTCCTCCTTGCCGAAGCCGCGAGTTGTAACGGCAGGTGTGCCCACCCTGAGTCCCGATGTTACAAAGGGCTTTTCGGGGTCGTTCGGAACGGAGTTTTTATTGGCGGTTATGTAAATATCGTCAAGGCGGTGCTCGAGCTCCTTGCCGGTAACGCCGGTCCCGCGAAGGTCAAGCAGCATGAGATGGTTGTCGGTGCCGCCGGAGACGAGGTTTATTCCGTTTTCGGTAAGGGAGGAGGCAAGCTCCTTTGCATTTTCGACTATACGCTTCTGATAATTCTTAAATTCGTCGCCGAGCGCTTCGCCGAAGCAAACCGCCTTTGCGGCTATAACATGCATAAGAGGACCGCCCTGCGAGCCGGGGAAAATGGCCTTGTCAACGGCGGCTGCAAACTCCTCGCGGCAGAGGATAAGTCCGCCTCTGGGTCCCCTTAAGGTCTTGTGGGTTGTGGAGGTTACAACATCGGCATACGGTACCGGGTTCATGTGCAATCCGGCCGCAACAAGACCGGCGATGTGCGCCATGTCCACCATGAATAAAGCGCCGGATTCCTTGGCAATATCGGCTATTACGTCAAATTTTATCTCGCGGCAATAGGCCGACGCGCCGGCCACAATGAGCTTCGGGCGATGCTTTAATGCGAGCTCTCTGAGGCTGTCGTAGTCGATGTATCCGCTGTCATCCACGCCGTAGGGGATGAAGTTATAAAGCTTTCCCGACATATTTACGGGAGAACCGTGGGTAAGATGTCCGCCGTGGGCGAGACTCATACCAAGCACAGTGTCGCCGGGATTTATAAGCGCCATGTAGGCTGCCAAGTTGGCCTGTGCGCCGGAATGGGGCTGGACGTTGGCATGATCGGCTCCGAACAGCTTACAAGCGCGGTCTCTCGCTATGTTTTCGGCAATGTCAACAAACTCACAGCCGCCGTAATAGCGTTTTGAGGGGTAGCCCTCGGCATACTTATTGGTAAGCACCGAGCCCATCGCGGCCATAACGGCCGGCGATACGATGTTTTCCGAAGCAATAAGCTCAATGTTGCGGCGCTGGCGCATGAGCTCTTTTTTCATTGCCTCGCCTACTTCGGGGTCGTACTTGCATACAAAGCCTACGGTATCCATAAGATCACTGTACATTTTGTTCTCCTTATGCTTTTTATTTGCTCCGCCGAAGCACCCGGTAGTTTTTCTTTGTGTCCGCTTCGCCGGGCATTGATAGTTTAATTTAATTATACCCGAATACGGTATCGTGTGGCAATACCGAATAATGGCGGATTTTGCGCCGATTATCGGCGAAAAAACAGCAATACTGACTATATATTGTTTCGAATGTTGCGGTGCGGTCTGTCAGGCGACGGGACGCCGAATATGAATATGAATTTGAATCCGCATTTTTAACGGCCGCTAACGGTCGGCTAACAATCGCGATACCTGAAAAATCTAAACCCGGTAAAAAACGGCGGAAACCGATAAAAAACCGTAAAACAGACGAGACTGTATCGGTCGGATGGAAAAATAGGGGATTGCCGAGGAGAAAATTTTGCGTTATAATTACATACGGAATGTTCATATGGTTTTTACGAAAGGCTTGTTCGGATTGCATGGGGGAGTTGTAGCATTATATGGATTGCTTATGCCGGGCGTTTTGTGCAAAGCGTTCATGCGGCTTAGGTTTTGCCGGGGTGTTTAAGGAGCAATATGTAAGCGGTCGTCGGGAGCGATAGATCGCTTTGATAATTTTCCGATTGTCCGGGTGTAATTATCGTATTTCCCAAAAAACATGGATGTATGCCGTTGAAGATGGAACGATATTGAATTTTCAAGAGAATAAAGTTCAAAAAAATGCGATTTCGGGCCTTTAACGGTGAAAAAAATTAAAAAACTGTAACTTTTTTTCGTTTTTTGTATCAAAAAACTTGCATTATTTTTGATTATTGTGTACAATGGAAGTGCGCAATCAGCTATTTATTGAATATATAAAAACAAGCAGCCGTCAGGCTGACGGAAAAATGGGGGAAAATAAAGTGTCAAACAGGTTATTCCAAGGCATTGTTCACCAGATGAGAGATGCGGTCGGCCGTACGGTCGGCGTTATTGACGAGACATCGTCCGTAATTTCCTGCAGCGATCTTGCCCGTATCGGCGAGACGGCGGATGTTGAATTTGCATCCATAGGCGAAGGAATTGTTTCGGGAGGAATGACATACAGGCTTATCCCCGCCGAGCAGGGCATAGAATTTGCCGCATTTGTAGAGGGCGAGGACGAAGAAGCGAAAAAATTCGCCGATTTGGTCGCGCTGTCTCTCGGCTCGATAAAACAGTATTACGACGAAAAGTACGACAGGGTAAACTTTATAAAGAATGTTATAATGGACAACATTCTCCCCGGCGATATATATCTTAAGGCGAGGGAGTTAAGGTTCAATTCCGACGTTACCCGTGTGGTACTGCTTATACGTGTTATGTCGAAAAACGACGTTTCGGTGTTTGACGTAGTACAGAATCTCTTCCCTGACAAAAACAAGGATTTTGTTATAAACATAGGCGAGCAGGATATCGTCCTTGTAAAGGAGATAAGCGAGAATATTCAGACCAAGGATCTCGAAAACCTTGCCCATTCGATAGCCGACACCCTCTCGGGCGAATTTTACACCCATGCGGTGGTCGGAATAGGCACCTCGGTCACCGGAATAAAGGAGCTTGCCCGTTCCTTTAAGGATGCCCAGGTCGCCCTTGAGGTCGGCAAGGTGTTCGATACCGAAAAATCGATAGTCAGCTATGACAATCTCGGAATAGCCCGTCTTATTTATCAGCTGCCCACCACCCTTTGCGAGACCTTCCTCAAAGAGGTATTCAAAAAGGGCTCGATCGAGGGACTCGACCATGAAACGCTTTTCACCATTCAGCGTTTCTTCGACAACAATCTGAACGTCTCCGAAACGGCCCGCAAGCTGTTTGTACACCGCAATACGCTGGTTTACAGGCTTGAAAAGATAAAGAAGCTTACCGGACTCGATCTTCGTGAGTTTGACCATGCAATAGTATTTAAAATTGCCCTTATGGTCAAGAAGTATCTTACCGCAAATCCGGTGAAGTATTAAGGCTTGGTCGGTCTATCGGAACTTTGGTCCTTTGGATTACACAGCCCCGGTTTTAAGGAAGCGGATGATAGAGCTTTTTGCTCTGCCCTTCGGTTTTTTAAAGCAATTTAACGGCTATTTTCTTATAAAAATGAAGGCGGTAATCCGCCTTTGTTTTTTGAATAAGAAGTTTTTCGAAAAAGAAAAAAGAGGACCAAAAAATTTAAACGCACCGTGTCAGGCGTGAATTTTTTAATTTTAAGAAGCAATGTGTCGGTGCAATAGAAACAAGATAATTCAAGCCTAAAGCAGGGCTTTAAGGCCCCGTTAAAGAAAGGAGCGAAGAGTAAGAGTATGCAGGAGGAAAACAACATCGGGTTTACATTACAGGCAAAAACGGACGAAGCGCATGACGAGAATGTCGGTACGTCCGCCGATAATGCGTTTCCGGCGGCGGAGAATACGCCTTCCGGGGCTTCGGCAAGGGCCGATGCTGTACCGGATTCCGGGAATACTGTCCGCAACGTCGCGGAGGAATTTATAAGGAAACCCGAACGGGAAATAATTCATACCGTTTCGGCTGCCGATTATAATACGGACAAGCCGTATCAGGACTATTCAACCGGTACTCCGATAATAGAATTCCGCGGAGTTTACAAATCTTACGACAACGGAACCAAGGCGTTAAGCGACGTTAACCTTAAAATTAACAAGGGTGAATTCGTCTTTGTCGTGGGTGCGTCGGGCGCCGGAAAATCCACCTTTATAAAGCTTATTTTCCATGAGGAGACCCCCAATGCCGGCGAGCTTATAGTAAACGGCTTTAAGCTTTCGCACTTAAAACGGCGCGACATCCCCAAGCTTCGCCGCACAATGGGAATAGTGTATCAGGATTTCCGTCTTATAAAGGATATGACGGTGTTCGAAAACGTCGCCTTTGCAATGCACATAGTCGGTGCGTCGACGAGGGCCATACGCAAGCGCGTCGCGTATACCCTTAACATCGTCGGACTTGGCGATAAGGCGCGCTGCTATCCGAACGAGCTTTCGGGCGGCGAGCAGCAGCGTGTCGGTCTTGCGCGCGCACTTGTTAACAATCCGTCGATAATAATCGCCGACGAGCCTACCGGTAACGTCGATCCCAATATGTCTTACGAGATAGTGGAGCTGCTTACCGAGATCAACCGGCGCGGTACGACCGTAATAATGGTCACCCACGAGCACCAGCTTGTGCGCGATTTCGGCCGCCGGGTTATAATGATTGAGCACGGCCATATTGTCGCCGACAATGAGGAGGGCTGATAGGTTATGAAAGCAAGAAGCGTAAAATTTCTGACCGCGTCCGGCCTTAAAAATATCTGGTCGCATCGGCTCATGTCCATAGCGTCGGTCGGCGTGTTGGTCGCATGTATGCTAATGATGGGTATAGCGGTCGTGCTTACCTTTAATATCGATAATGTTGTAAGCACCCTTGAGGATCAGAACGTTGTTTTGGTGTTTTTTGACGACGAGATGAGCGAGGAGGACGCAATTGTAACCTGTACCAAGCTTCAGGAGGTCGACAATGTAAAAAGCGTCGATTTCATCTCCAAAAGCGAGGGACTCGACCGCCAGAAGGAGCTTATGGGCAACGAGTACGAGGAGCTTTTCAACTGGATAGCGGATGAAAACCCGCTTCCCGACGGCGCACAGGTAACAATGGACGATATAAACGAATTCGACCAGACCCTTGTAAGGCTTCGTGCGGTTGACGGAGTAAAAAGCGTGCGCGATCAGCGCAACGTCGCCGCAACCCTTGCCGCCGTGCGTTCTATAATCAACAAGGCGGGATTTTGGGTCATAGCCTTGCTGCTTGTAATTTCTCTTGTTATAGTTTCGAATACCGTAAAGGTTACGATGTATACAAGAAAGCTTGAAATAAACATAATGAAGGCGGTCGGAGCCACCAACAGCTTTATACGTCTGCCCTTTATAATCGAGGGTATGGCGCTCGGCGTTATTGCCGGAGTGCTGTCGACGGGGCTTTTGTACCTGCTTTACAAATCGGCCGAGCAGACCTTCTTCGAAACCTTCTCAACGAGGTTTGTTCCCTTTACAAGCTTCGGTTGGTATGTTTTCGGCGGATTTATGCTTATGGGAATATTAATCGGCTCAATAGGAAGCGCCCTTTCCATAAGCAAGTACCTGAGATACGAGGGGAGCGATTTTAATGCAATCGATTAAAAGCATGTCGAAAGCCGGAAGAATACTGAGCTTTGCGATCGCGGTAATCATCTTGCTTAGCGGTATTGTTTTTCCGAGCATAAACGTCAGTTCGGCGTCGTATCAGGATCAGATATCGGCACTTGAGGAAAAGCAAAGGCAGATAAAAAATCAAATATCCGAGCTGCAAAAGGACATAAATAAGCAAAACGAGCTTAAAAGTACCCTTCAGGCACAGATAAACAACGTCCAGGCTCAGATAGATATTTACGATAACCGCATAGCCGAGCTTGACAGCACAATCTCGGAAAACGAGGCCGAAAAGCAGCGTCTTACCGAGTCGCTCGAACAGCGCAAAAAGACCTTTCTCGAGCGTATAAGAGCCATGTATGTAACCGGAAATACCTCGTCGCTTTCGCTTATTTTAAGCGCCGACGATTACGGCGATTTCCTTTACAAGTATGAGCTTATAAGCAAGGTCACCGAGTACGATAACGACGCCATGGAGCAGATGAAGGCCGACATAGTGCGCGTTGACGAGCTGACCGCTCAGGTCCAGTCCGAAAAGGACGAGCAGGAGACCTTAAAGAGCGATGTCGTGGCTAAAAGGCGCGAGCTTGACAGCAGTATGAACAGCCTCAACTCCATTCTTTACGGCTTACAGGATAAAAAATCCGAGCTTAACGACAAGGTCAAAGCCTATCAAAATGAGATTGACAGTCTTGAGGCCAAGATCAAAGCGGCGGCCAACAGCGCGAGGAACGATACGAGTGTAATTTACGACGGCGGACAGTTTATAAATCCGCTCGGCAGCTTTAGATACATAGTCACGTCGGAATACGGTCCGCGCTGGGGCAAGACCCATAAAGGAATTGACCTTGCCGGCAGCGGAATATACGGGGCTAAAATATATGCGGCGGCCGACGGCGTGGTAATTTTGTCGGGTAATTCGGGCAACGGCTACGGTAACTACGTAATGATAAATCACGGCAACGGTTCGGACGGAAACAACTACACCACCCTTTACGGTCATTGCAGCTCGCTTGCCGTATCGGTCGGCCAGACCGTAAAGGCGGGGGACGTTATCGCTTATGTCGGCTCGACCGGATATTCGACCGGTCCGCATCTCCATTTTGAAATAAGGGTCAACGGTTCGGCCGTAAATCCGCGCCGCTTCAGAAGTTTTTAATTCGTTTTTGCTTTAAACGACAGCTATAAACCGCTTATCGCATTCGGTACGGAGCAGGAGCTGTCCCCATATTCCCAACGAAGCAAAAAGCGCATAACAATATTTTTTACAAGGGCTGATACAAAATGAAAAAGGGTATAGCAATCTTTCTGGCGGCAGCCGTAGCATTGCTGTGCCCTTTTTGTGTTTCATTTGCGGCAACCGATATAAGCGATCAGAAAAGCACGGTGACCGTAAGCGTTCCGGATAACACCGTAATTCTAACCGAGCAGAACCTTAGCGATAACCGGGAGATTCTTTATAAGATCGGCAAAACGGCCGACGATATGCGCACTCTTTTTGACAACGGATATGTTTTTTATGCCTTTACAAAGGATGAAAAATATATACTGAGCCTTTCGGTTACAAAAAGCGATCTGTCAGCCGCTGCGGCAAATATGGCCGAGCTTGACTATTCACAGCGCACCGAGCTTATAAAAGCAATTTGCGGGGAGGCTTACAACAAGGCGTTATCGGCCGGTGAGCTCGATGAGATCGAGCAAAACGGCGCATATTTTTACCGCATTGTAAGCTATGCGCAGGACTCGCTGCCCTCTATACATTACATAACGGTGCTCAACGGCTATACTGTCGATCTGTGTCTCGACAGTATGCTGCCCGAGCTTACCGAAAACGCCGCATCAATGATCGATACGGCCTTTAAGTCCATGAAGTATACCGTGGTTTCTTCGCAGAGCGAGAAGACCGAAAATGACGCCCGGGGCGTTGCCGCATGGTTTATGTGGCTCGCAATTATTTTAATGGCCGCACTCGGGGTGTGGGCAATAGTCTCGTCGGCCTCCGAGCTTCACCGGCGTAAAATGGCGACCAACTGGCAGCAAAAAATCCGCAAAAAGCCCCGAAGATAGCAGGATTTATATTCTTGGATATCCTGTGACTACCGGAACAGAATATCTAAAATCGCCCGTGTTCTCGATGAGGGTGACGGAAACTATTTTGCCGGATAAATATAATCATAAGAATATTGATGATTTTTCACTATTCTGAAAAATATAAAGTAAAAGCCGCCTGCGGTTCCTATCGGAATCAAAGACGGTTTTTTACTTTATTTATTATGTTTTGAGGTTTTATACCTTGAATTTTTGTCGGACAAAACAAAAAAACGGCGTTTTAAAATGCCGTTCAACCGGCGGTGTGCTTAAGGCTTTTTAGGTTTTTATGCAGCTAATGAGTTTTTACGGCGGCCGGTAATTTTTCGGCGATATTCGCTTGTTATCGGCTTCCGCCCCCCCCGACCGGGACTTTCAAAGGTAGAGGTAAAAACATGAAATTCACCGTAAAAGCAGCCGCTTGCTCGTCGGGAGGCACGGGCAGACGTCTTAAAAGAAAGAGGATCTCCCTGTTTTTTAAATTTGCCGTTAAAACCGTCCTTGAGATTGTTTATTCAGACCCACAGCTAAAGCCTTGTAGGTATTAGGTTTTTGCCCGCTATATAGTCGCCGTTTTGCCTACCGAGAACTGCAGAATTTTCAGCGCGTCGGTCGCGGTGACATCGCCGCCGGAAAGTGAGGCCGAAAGGAGCTTTGCGCCGGCGAGTCTGATTTTTCCGACGGCGCTTTGAAGGGCGAGCAGCGCATCACTTGCGCTTACCCTGCCGTCGCCGTCGACATCTCCCTTTACCGACAGCTCGCATTTGTCAAGTTCTCTCGCACCGAACATTCTCGCAGCCGTGCAGCCGGTATAAAGCATGTCGCTTTCATCAAGTGCCTCGCCGTCGGTGGATAAGAATACGACCCTGTTGTCATCGGCGAAGAAATCGGCATCAGATACCGTGGTATTCGGGGCGATGTTTGAAAGGATCCCGTTTTCAAGAGTAAGTATGCTGTCATTTTTGAGGGTGAGGATGGAGGTGTCGTCGCCGGGCTTACTGCCCTTTTGCCATCCGGTAAGGTCGGTGATAAAGGCGGTCAGCTTGTCGGCGTTTTTCTTTTGAGTAGTGTATGACGGGTGTCCGGCGGCGCCGGCGCCGTCTTCGGACGGGTTCATAATATCAAACGCAAAATAATACACGTTTTTGTCTCCGGCGTCGTTGGCTTCTTTCACGGCCTGTTTAATATTGTTGTCGTATCCGGTGGTGCACATGCCGTACGCCCAGATTATGATTGATTCGGGATTGTTCTTCCTTACAAGCGAAAGGAAATAGCGTGCACCTTCAAGATGGGCGGCACTGTCTTGCGAGCTTGTATCGTTGTCGCCGAGAGCAATAACAACTATATCGCTTTTATGGCCCGAAAAATCCCATTTTGTCGTTTTATCAAGGCAAAAATAATCGGTGTATTCGTAAGCGTCCTTCATGGTGTTTTCGAGTCCGCCGCCGTTGTTGCAGAAAAAACCGATTCCGCTTTTGGCGACAAGTGAAAATTCGCATCCGAGCGACATAGCCGTTATGGACGAGTAGGATTTTGAAGCATCCTGGTCCTCGATCCGGTAGTTGTCTATGCTGCCGTCCGATATAAGCACTCCGTAGGCTGCCGTTACCGAGTCGCCTATAAACTCAATTGTGCGCGAAGAGGTTTCGGGCGGAGGCAAAAGATGCCCCCCGAAAACCGTTATCGTGTCGGCGGCGGCAATTCCGCCCCAATCAATCTCGGTAAGCTTTTTTATCGTGACTGTGTGTTCGGCATTTTCGAGGTTTTCGGCAAGGGTATAGGTGGCCTTAAGGCTTTTTACCGATATCTCCTTTTCGGGCTGCAGATTTCCGTCAAGATAAACGGCAAAACGCACGCCCGACCTTGAGCGGATTTGCAGTGAGGCTCCGGTTCCTTTAAAAGAAAAGGAGAACCCAGACATGCTCCAGTTAAAATTGATTCCTCTTACGTTAAAATAGGTGCGCCCGTGCGGCGTTACATTGTCCTGGGTTATGGTGTAGTTGTTGTCAGTTGCGGTAAACATAGAAATATCCTCCCCTTGTGCCGTACCGCCTATGGCGGCGACTGTCACAAGTAAAATGCAAAGTAAAATCGTAAGTATCCGTTTCATTTTTATTTCCTCCTTGTGCTATACCGATTCTTACCATACCGGTGCAATATCTGTGTTATAGTTGTATCTGAAAAGATGTAAGCTTTTTCGTCAGATATGTCTGTAAAATTGCCGACAGCTTCCCCTCTTTTTCCGTATTAAAGGCTTTTCGGATGAGTGGAAAACAGTGCAAAAACCTGATTTTTGCCTTTTTGAGACGGTTGGCCCCTTGCTCCGGTATATATGGCTTTAAATCTATAGCGAAGCTTTGCATGTAACGCTTAACGGTTGGGATTCGTTGTTTTTAAAGACTCGAACCGCCCGGCGGCATTAATAACCGTTTTATTATCATCATTATGGTAAAAATTACGGTTTTCTTTCGACTCAACCACGGCGGCGGTAAGGCAGTGAACGCTCTCGGCATTTGCTATTTTAAGCATTTTGGCGCATTCGTTAAGGGTCGCGCCGGTGGTCGCGATGTCGTCTATAAGTAAAAAATGCCTGTCCTTGCACAGCGACTCGTCGGCGTCATATGCGCCGAATACGTTTCCGAATCGTGAAAAATATTTCTGCTCGTGCTGGGGAGGGACGTCGAATACTTTTTCGATTGCCTTATCATAAAATTGAATACCGAGATCTTTTGCAATACGCTTCGCTATCATTTCGGACTGATCATAGCCGCGTATGCGCTTTCGCGACCGTGATATCGGCACAAATGTCACAGCGTCGACGGTCCCCTCCCTTAAAAGCTGCTCGGCGGCCGGAAGCATTTGGCGAGCTATAAATCCGGCAATTTCCGGGTGCGAACCAAACTTGAAATTAATAAGCAAATCTTTAACCGCACCGGCATAAAAGAATGGGGCGAAAAAGCTGTCGAACTCAACGCTCCTGAAATAAGCCGCCGGCAGCATCATCGACATATCGCCGTAGTGTGTTTGAGTACGGCAAATATTCAGCTTATCTGAGCAATCGTCGCAAATCGTAAATCCAGGCGGCAGCAATGCCTTGCAGACGGGACATCGCGGCGGTAAAAACAGATCGGCAATAAATTCAAAAAAATTACGCTTTCGGGGATGTGTTTTTTTATTCATCATAAGGTTTGTAAACTAAATTTAAATGTTTTGCTTTCGGATTCCGGTGCGCCGGCTGCCGGTTACATATCATCCGGCAGATCTTCGAAGGACACGGCCTCTTCAAGGCGCTCGGGATGCTTAATAAGGGATTTGAAATATTTTATTGCACCGGCGTAGTAAAAGCCGTCGCAAACGCGCTCGTCGAGGGTGAACTTGATGTTCATGACCTTCCTTTGGCCGAGACTGCCGTCCTCGCGCACAAAGGGCTCAAGCTGTTTTTTGCCTACTGCTATAAAGCACGACGTGGTTCCGAATTCGTAAAGATGATGATATACCGAATCAATGCCGAGCGATCCGACGTCGGTTATATAGGCGCTCGAATGAAACGGGCTTGCGCGGTATATCGACTTCGGCATAAGGCCGATCTTGTCGAGATTGCGGACCAGAAATACAACAAAGGTCTTAAGCCATGTCGGAATATATATAAAGCGGTTTTGCCATTTGTCGGTGTCGTTGTGGCCGTCGCCGTTTTCGTCCCGGCTGCTTTCAAGGGCGGCATTAAAGCGGCGCACTACATCGTATATTGTGTCGGTCGGCTCAAAGCAGGGGAGAATTTCGGTTTCGGCTCCGTCGGCCGTCATTTGCCGTTTTATGGTCATTGAAAACCTGAGATTGTTATGGGAGAATATCTTCTTACCGGCGATAAAACGGTTGAGCCGGGGCTTCATGGCGAAGGTCCTTACCATAGCGGCGATTATGACATGTACCGTCTTTAAGCTTTGTATATCGTCGGAGCGCTTGCGGCGGGTGTAGCGCTCAAGCTCGCCGATGTTGATCTTCTCCTCGAAGAATATCTGGGAATCGGTTCTTGTGCGCATGATGTTAGGGATAATCCAAAACGGAACATCAAGCTTTCTCACCCGATATCCGTCGTAACGGTCGCCGAAGCGGCGTTTTCTTTTTTTCAGTAATACGGTATCGTCCTTCATCGGTTGTTATCACCCTGATTTTTAAATCTCTTCAAAATAATACAATTACCCATAATACTGATTTTACTATTATTATTAAGAAAACACAAGCGTTTTTTTGTTTTTTAGCGGCAAAACCGCTTTTTGTGGTGTCGTTTCGGAAAACGGGCTTTAAACTAAAGCTTTTTACTGGGCCGCAAAGCGAGGCCGGCCGTTTGTAATACGAACAAAAACAAAGCAGTGAAAAGCCAAAAGGCTAGTCACTGCTTGTTGATATTTTTAACTGTCGCCCGAATTAAAGGGCGTACAAAAGACCAAAGGATTATTCTGAAAATCCGCAAAACCGTTGACGGTCTGCCGGAAGTTCATTTTTTTAAAAAGCAAACCAAGCTATCGGCTATCGGTCTTTGCCGAATGCGGACTGTTTTTGTCTGCTTTTCTTTTTCCTTTTCCTTTTACTTTTACTCAACGTCGCCGGCGGCCTTGGCCTCGTCAATTACCTTTTGGACTACCGGCTGGGGAGCCTCCTCATACCTTTCGAAGTTAAGGGTGAAGCTTCCGCGGCCCTGGGTTATCGAACGCAAAACGGTCGAGAAATCGCCCATTTCAGCCATCGGTACCTCGGCGGTTAATTCCTGTAAGCCGTCCTCGGACGGATTCATACCTAAAACTCTGCCTCTGCGCTTGTTTATGTCGCCCATTATGTCGCCCATGTTATCGTCGGGCAGTAAAACCTTGAGGGAGCCTATCGGCTCGAGCAGGGTCGGCGAGGCGGTCTGGAAGGCTGCCTTAAAGGCGAGCGAAGCGGCCGTTTTAAAGGCCATTTCGGAGGAATCGACCGGATGGTACGATCCGTCGACCAGCACGGCCTTTATTCCGACGACCGGATATCCCGCGAGCGGGCCTTTTACCATGCTTTCTCTTAATCCCTTTTCAACGGCGGGGAAGAAGTTCTTGGGAACCGAGCCGCCGAATACCTTTTCTTCAAATACAAGACCCTCGTCGTCACAGGGGGAGAATTCTATCCATACATCGCCGAACTGGCCGTGTCCGCCCGACTGTTTTTTGTGTCGGCCCTGAACCTTGACCGGCTTGCGGATGGTCTCGC